>Ga0315320_10000615_pt1 | contig 29483 bp, 16 predicted proteins | sample M140m21515metaG_FD_203458 | JGI IMG/M metagenome (GOLD analysis project Ga0315320, IMG submission 203458) | Ammonia-oxidizing marine archaeal communities from Monterey Bay, California, United States - M1 40m 21515 | ecosystem: Environmental > Aquatic > Marine > Coastal | place: USA: California... | reverse complement strand
CATTCTGGTCTTCGTAGCATTCTGGCCAATTGCCCAAATCCAGTGGGCTATCAAGCTACCCTGTCAGCAGGTGTGTGACATTATCAACGCACAAGCCATTGAAAGACTTGTGAAAGACATCGACTCACAACACCAACGCATTGACATTCTTGTCAATTGCGCGGGTGCCTTTGGATCCAATGAGCACATGTTCAACATCATGGCCGAGGATTGAGATGCCGTCATGACGATCAACTTGAAGGCTACTTGGGAAATGTCAACGATCATCGCTGGTTACATGCTCAACAAAATATCCGCGGTCGAATCATAAACATCTCCTCCTCACTGGGCGGACGTGCCCAAATAAAACGCGTTGACTAGGCAACGTCCAAGGCAGTTGCCGCCCCCCTGACACGGAACATTGCCATGAAACTGGTCAGGCAAAATATCCGCGTGAATTGCCTTGCACCAGGTTGGCTGTCGCCACCCCCATGGCAAAGGACATTATTGACGGTCCTGAAGGTGAACGCTGGCGTATAACAATCTCCATGGGACGAGCTGGCGACCCATAGGAACTGACAGGTGCATTACTTCACTCGCGTCCCGCGTCTGCAGCTACATGACTGGAAGTTTGCTGCGAGTTGACGGCGGCTATTCTTATCGTGGTATCGAATGCGACATGTGATCATTTGTCCCGTTGATTTCAGGTAGTGAATCTATCGTGAACCTGCATTAAAATACGGATTAGCGACAAGACTCATCTCCTCCGAAACAAGCGATTCACGTTTCGGGTGGCAATTGCTCCAAACTCTCAATCTTTCGTTTATTTCAGATCAATGATTTCTGTTGAACCCGCACTGTTTTCGAACATCATCATCACTGTTCAACGCACCAACAGCCTGTCAGGCGGGTCAGTCAGTGGACTGCCCAATGGCGTCGTAATTGAAGGATTGAAAGGTGTTAGTTCGTTCGGTTCTGACATTTCCGAAGCGCAAAAAGAATATGAGCTCGGACGCATTCGCTCCGCACTAGATCGGATCCGACAAATCGAAACCCAGTTCAACGGCATCGCTGGACGCTGGACCGCACAGGTGAATCAAGTCGTTTCGTCAGCGCGTCAAGGAAGACAGCAACTGTCCATTCAAAAGTTGAATGAAGTCAAGAATGCCCAAACGAAGATGCAGCAGTTGGTCGGCCCAGCCAGCAAATCTTTCCAGGATCTTGTCTGCGCCCTTGAACACGCGGTATCAAGCGAGGGAAGAGAAAGCACTGAGGATTCTGCCGAGTCCAGCTCGACGGTCACAAATGCAACAACGACTACAAACTCCACTCCCGCATTAAAACCATCGGATAGTGACCAAGACTCCTCGATTGAATCAAAAGCAGAAGGATTGCAAGATGCTCGCCGCACGGAAGCAGTGGTCCCCGCCCCAGATGCAGATCTGTTGGGCAGTTACATGTCCAACTACCGCTTCGGCGAGAAGTTAGTCGTCAAAAAAGGTGCGGATAAAGTATCACGACTCGTGCCACGGCTGGAAAAAAACAAGTTCTACTTTGCCTGCGGCTTTGAACCACCACGCGTTTTCCGTGTCAGAGATATTCAACGTGGGAAAGTGATTCTGTACGACACCATCCTTGGTGAAGATGTGCTGCTCGACTCATCGGAATTAAGAATCCAGATTCGACTCGGAATCTGGAGTCTACGCCCCAAGAATTCTTAGGTGTGCTCGCACTGCCACGTCGCCACTGCCTGCTGACGCCAATGCTGCTTTCTGAAATTCATGCATCCAGATAATCTCAACATCAGTCGCAATGCAAATCAACACGCCGCCGTTGAAACGTGGCAGCCGAACCTGCTTTGGCGTACGTCTTGCAAACTTCATGGCAGACACATGTTTTGCAGCAGATATTCACAGGTTTCCCGAACGCCACACAAGCAGTTCCATTCGTTACAGTTGCATGAAACGCAGGAAGCTAATTCCGTTTGGTTCCACGGCCAGTAATCTTCACTACTACTTGTCTTCGATCTCGCGTGCTTTTGCCAGCGCTGAGGCAACAATTCCTGCTGGGATCGAGATAATTCCGAGTCCGATCAGCAACACAACAAAAGTGAAACAGCGGCCACCTAACGTGATTGGATAGACATCGCCGTAGCCCACCGTCGTCAACGTTGTGGTGGCCCACCAAAGGCTGTGAAAGACAGATGCAAAATGCGTTGGTTGTGCTTCGTTTTCAAAAAAATAAATTCCTACTGCAGATAGGTAAAGCATGATGAACGAAACGGTACCAAACAGAATCAATTCTTCCCGTGCAATATTCAAGGCAACATGAAACCGACGAACAGCTTTACTGTAGCGAACCAATTTTAGAAGCCGAAACAGTCGCAGCAAACGAAACACACGCACGCTACGAAGATCGGCACCGGGAGCGATATAAAATGGAAGGACAGCCAGTAGGTCGACGATTCCAAAAAAGCTCGTGGCAAACTTCCATCGGTTCTCCGCCGCCCACAATCTCAGGAGATATTCCGCTGAGAAGATGACCACCGTGATGACTTCCAACCATCGCAGCCAAACTCTTGATTCCGCGGTCAAATGCGGTAGCGTCTCAATCGAAAATCCAAGCAAAGATGCGACGATCAACAATTGAATTACGATCGCAAACGTTCGCCCCACGACTGTGACTGGGTCGTTGAGTATCGAGTTGAGCCGAATTCGATTGGTATTGGCTTGTCGCTTCATGAACGAAGAAATAACAACTACAAAGCCAAAGATCAATCCATGCAGTTGGATTATTCGATGCAACCGGACCTGAAAGGGTCGCTTTACCTGCGGTGCACATTCCCCACGAAATACTCAAATTCTCCACAGCGGGTTCAGACAAGTCTCTCCAGAGTCCCGCGATCATAAAAAAAGCCTTCGCACAGTTTCATTCGCGCGGCCAAACCTCGCCAAGAATATCAGAAACAATTGCGAGATCGATTCGCGACCTCCCGGACTACTTACTGCTGATTGAGTTGGAATCACCGTTTGGGGTCAGGGGCGTCTTGAGCATATGCCAACGAGGATCTTTCCCATAAGAAAAGCGAGTTCCATTTCGCCCCTTGTAGTTGTAACCCCATGCGAATGAACCACTTGGGTTCGAAATATTGACCTGTTTTTTCGTCGTAAGTTGCATACGACTGTAGTCCCGATTGCCGTAAATTTGACGTCGGGCAGACAATCCCGCATCTCGCCGCGACTTCAAACGCTGCTGATAATCCTTGAATTCTGAGCTGCTTCGCCCCGATCGCTTTCGTTGCGTTGGAGAATCTGCGTCGGCAGAAGGACCCCAAAGAAATGACGCTGCCAAGACTGCGAGCGTAGAGGTCAGAAAGATTTGTTTCTTGCGCATGGGGTAATCCGAAGGAATGCACCCCCATGCAGACGAGTAATTTCGTATCGCAGTGTAACCATCGTCGACTCCGAATGCAAATACCAACAGGATGCCATGGGCAGGCCCCCATGTTTGTTTCCTACGGATGAAATGTGCACCAACGAAACACCTCGGCCGGCACCTGCTTTATTCCCAAAAGTAGATATTAAGCATCACTACCTTGCACGAGCTAGTTCAGGCGATCAAGAAATTTCACGTTGCGCGCCTGATCACTGCCAGCATGTCGATTTCTTAGGCACAGGCACCTTTGCCTGACTATTCAAGTTTTCGGGTAAGACCGATCGAACCGCCAGATTCAGCAAAGAAGACTCATGATCAGAACACTTTACAGGACGCTTTCAATCTTATGCCTCAGCGCATTGGTGAGCTCAACTCTCAGTGCTCGAGAAAGTCGATGCATCTGCTACCGGAGCAGCAAACGGCACCAATTGGGCGGACTCTTACACAAACATGAGAGATGCGGTTACTGATGCAAATGCTGTAAGCATGACAGACAACATTCACGTTTCTACGAGCCACTATGTAAGCCTCTCGCCTTACATGATTACGAAACCATGCACGGTTCGCGGCCATGGCAGTGAAGCTGTCATTTTCGAAAGCCTTGCACTTGCGACCCCCATTTTCCGAATCGACCAAACCGACATCCACTTCTTTGACGTGGAATTCCACTTATCGGCGACACAGGTTTATGATTACCAAAGCAGCGTCCGTTTTGACCGATGCGAATTTACGCGGGCCTCGCTGTCTTCCGTCGTGGGTGACCGATGTCATTTGATGCAATTAAAGGCTGCAAGTTCTACAAGAACACTTCTCCAGTGCCTGGCGGAGCCCTTCTGTCCAACGGCAGCCGCTTGGTAACCATTCATAACAGCGAACTCTGCAAGAACAACAGCTTGGGTAGCGAAGTTGAACTGCCATGATGCCTTATCCCCTGCTTAGATCAGTATCAAAATAGCCCTCATCACTCAACCATGTTGTCTCTGTTTTCATGAGATATTCGGCCAGTGGGGACTGCGACTTATCACTGCAAGTCACTTTCACATCACCCAGCGGACTTGACTTACTGCCAATCTGCGTACCGCGACAAGGTACTATCCCTCTTGAATTCAGGAACGGGGACCACGCTTACGTCATCAAAGCGAAGATTCGCCCGTTCTTGAAACTGCAGGGACGCCGGTTGCCAGATCATTCCAACCTTCGCTGTTAGAGTCTCCCAGAACAGCAATCATCAAATGTGATTTCTCCAGATATTGAATGCGGAGTCATCTTCGTCGTTGACGCAGCCCCCTTTTTGTTCATCCGTTTTTCCCGCATGGGACTAATCATGTGCCTTTGAACAACGCTTCTTACGGGTCGTTGTCCGAACAGAATGACCAATATCAATTGCCAAAACGTTTGTTTCGGTTTGGCAACTTTCCTGCTTTTCATGCAGGTCATGGCCAAAGCAGTCGCTTACCTAAGATCAACAAACGGGCCAATCCTCCATTAAAGAGGACCAAATACGCGCGAAAAAGCAAGAATTTTGACACGCACCTCGCAGCCTCATACATTGTGACCAACCAAAAATCAGTACTGATGTAAATTTGAAGTTGACGGATTTCCACATCTCGCCAATCGGTGTACATGCGAAACTTCTCCGCTACAGAGCGACCTGCCGAAGACTCTTTCCGTGTAGATGCACTGATCAATCACTTCGCACTGCGACGATTTTTGACACTATTGACGATTGTCATCTGCCTTCTTACTTCGACTGTTCTTCCTCAGCGGATTGGGTTCACACCACAGACGTGTGAGGCAGAGGCGCCACTTCAAGAAGACACAAACAGCAGTGAGGAAGAGACGGAGCGTCTGCCTAACAACTCCGTTCGCTGTAAGTCGAAGGCAGCCCGATGCTTCAGTCAGCGCAGTTCACTCGGAACCCCGAAATCACGCCAGCCAAGTGCTGCGTACAATTCGCCAAAACCAAATCATGCCGGGCACTCCCTTGCCAACGGTCTGCGTGCTCCACTGGTGATCTAATCTTCCTGCATGATCCCTGGATACTTCAACTGATGCCCAGAGATCGCATTCACCACGGTAAATCGCAATAGTGCGACTGAGCGGTAGTCTTTCTACCGTGCATGAAAGTGTGATTCTGAATACGCCTCAGCCCAACAGTTGCGGTTGAATTCCTGTGCAGATTCTGTGGTCCTTGTTGCACGCACCAGCCATCGCAGGTTGGTCCGGGCAAGATACAGATACTCCTGCTCGAAATCTGAAACAGGACTCGATTTGCTGGCGGTGATCCCCACTTGCCACAGAAAATCATTTCTCCGGCAACGCTAGCTGCCTATCTCAGCCATCTCTCGCTCACCCCACGCAAGTGAATCATGCAGCAACTAAAAGATGCCATTCACAATGGTCATTTCATACTCGACCTGGTCGCTTCTGATCTCAATACAGCGATTAAAGCAACCGTGAACAAGATGGTTGAAGACGGCATCCTGGCTGAATCTGTATCAGCGAACGTATGCACTGCCCTGCTTAAACGCGAGCGACTCGCTCCCACGACCATTGGTCACGGGGTAGCCGTTCCTCACGTCTACTTGGAAGGCATCACCACAACGGACGTGGTATTTGTGCGACTCAATCACCCACTCAATATGGGAGCCCCCGATGGCATTCCCACTCAGTTCGTTTTCTTTTTACTTGGGCCACTAGGGGCCGCTGCAGCGCATCTAGATACTCTAGCGAGCATCGCCAGACTGATGTCCGACGACGAGTTTCGCTACGAGATGGGGGCTGCAAAAAACGTCAACGAGATCGAACTGGCGTTGCAGCACTTTGAAACACGAGCTGAACCAGAACAGGCTTCGGCTCAGTCTGGAATAAGCGAAGGCTTGACGTATTCCGGAGGTTTCTTTGAGGGAATTAAACGAGATATCGCACGACGCCTACCGCACTATCTTGACGATTTCCGCGAGGGCATGCACCCCAAGTGCATTGGTTCAACTCTCTTTCTTTTCTTTGCTTGCCTCGCTCCAGCAGTGACATTCGGTGGCGTGATGGCTATCGAAACGGGTGGTCAGATCGGAGCTGTTGAAATGATCGTCGCCTCTGCATTTTGCGGAGTCATCTTTGCGTTATTCTCCGGTCAGCCACTGATCATCCTCGGCGGCACCGGCCCGTTGCTTGTGTTCACCGCAATCCTTTATCGCCTGTGTTTGGATTTGAATCTGCCGTTTCTGGCATCCTATGCGTGGGTCGGCCTCTGGTCGGCTGCATTCGTTCTGATTCTGGCGATTACCCAAGCAAGTTGCCTGATGCGCTATTTCACCCGATTCACCGACGAGATTTTCTCAGCATTGATCTCCATCATTTTCATCTATGAAGCCATCAAGTCTCTGGTCAATATTTTTCAGAACATGGATGTCAAGATGCAACACGACACCGCACTCCTGTCGTTGCTTCTTGCGCTTGGAACTTTTTACATTGCCATAAGTCTTTCACGTTTCAGACGTAGCAACTACCTGCGTCCGCGAATCCGTGAATTCATAGCAGATTTCGGTCCTGCAATTGCGATTGCGACCATGACAATCATTTCAGTGTGGCTCCATGAGGTGAAACTCGACGTGTTACCCGCGCCAGACGTATTTGGCACCACCAATGGCCGCGGGTGGACCGTAGACCTAACTGCTGTGCCAACATGGGCGAAATTCGCCGCCGCGGGTCCGGCCATCCTGGTCACCGTGCTGGTATTCCTTGATCAGAATATCACCGCACGGATCGTGAATAGTCCAGATCATCGCCTGCATAAAGGTGAAGCCTATCATTTGGACCTAGGCGTCGTCGGTATCCTGATGGCATTCTGCTCGATGTTTGGCTTGCCATGGCTGGTCGCCGCTACAGTCAGATCACTGAACCATGTCCGCAGCCTTGCCACTGTAGACGAAGTCGTTCTTCCAGGAGGTGAAACCCACGAGCGGATCATTCACCTCAGGGAAAACCGGATGACAGGACTGACAATCCACTTGCTGATCGGACTGTCGCTACTGCTGCTGCCGCTACTAAAAGAGATCCCGATGGCTGTTTTATATGGATTATTTCTCTTCATGGGCGTCGTTTCCATGTCTGGCAACCAATTCTTTGACCGACTGAGCCTCTGGTTGAGAGATCCCGATCTGTATCCCGTCACGCACTACATCCGTCGCGTCCCCACCAAGACCATTCATGCCTTCACTGCATTACAAGTCGCGTGCCTGGCTGTACTATGGATTGTCAAAAGCAGCGTGATTGGAATCCTGTTCCCCATCTTCATTGCATTGCTTGTGCCAATCCGCATGCTGGCCGCAAAATACTTCAGCGCTGAACACCTCGCGGCTTTGGATGCTGATGAAGAACCCGAAGAGGAAGCAACTCATTGGTCTGTTTAAATTCAGAAGCCTTGACGTCTGGTGTGGATCATATGAGAGCGAGCCAGTGCAACGCACACTGTTTTGTGAAAATTGCACGCCCACTGCTCAACCCTCAAATTGTCCAACAGCAAATTGGTGTCTAATGATCCCCGGCATCTAAGACCTGAAATCAATCACAGCTACTCCTCTGATCAAATCAGAGCATGGCCTTCAATCAGTCCTGCCCTGTCGCGACCGTAAAATTCAACTCCCAAGCGAAGTGAGACTATAAATTGGCCCCAAATGAATTTGAGGTGGAACACAAATCAGTGCAATTAATGCTAGTCGCTGCGCTTCGAATGAGTGGAAGGTACAGTGATGCAGGAAAAGGGTTTTCGCTGCTGGGAAAAAAGTTTGGTCGGCATATCTGCGGTAAAGCCTTCATGCTGCATCATGACTCTGAGTACAAAGAGAACGACGCAAACTTCGAAGTGTGCATGCCAATCCGCAAGGGCGAAAGCACAGGTAACATCGAAGTGCGTGAACTTGCCGGAGGCCCCTGCATCTCGTTGATTCATACGGGGCCATATGACCAAATTGGCCCAGCCTACAACAAAATCATTGAATTTGCCCGTCGGCAGGGATACCAGACCAAGGTGCCTACACGTGAAGTGTATCTCAAGGGTCCCGGCATGATACTGAAAGGCAACCCCAAGAAGTATGTGACGGAAATTCAAATGCTGATTGACGAAACGCCCATCTAGCACATTCATTCCCGCAGCCTACCGTAAGCGGTGGATTACCTTATTGGTCGCTGCAATCAGCCTGAATACTCTGCCCAACAACGGGGATGAATGGATGAGCACAGGCATTCGCCGATCGCTCTCCGCTCGCTAATCCTTCCAACCTCTCATGGACCGCTTTGATCGTTGAATCCAACGTCGACGTCCCCGCCGTGAGGCCGACAACGTCGAAACCGGCAAACCATTGGTCACTCAACTCTTCCGCACAGGTGATGTGAAGAGCGGGCACCTCATGCTGGCGGCATAACTCCACCAATCGGCGAGTGTTATTTGAGTTTCGACCACCGACAACCACCACTGCATCAACACGCTTCACAAGATCCAGCATCGCTGCTTGGCGACGTTTGGTCGGGTGACACACGGTGTCGACAAACTTGATATCAGCCTTGTCATTCTGATCTTTAATTTCCTCACAAATCTGATCCAACAGGTTTGACGGCATGGTGGTCTGACACACGATTCCCAGAAACTCACTGTCATACTTTTTCACAGTCTCGACATCTGGAACAACGTCATAACTGCCCAAATCCTCAACGATACCTTGCACCTCAACATGCCCCGGCTTTCCAATCAGCAGCACATGTCGCCCCTGTGCGGCCAGTTGCATGGCAGCATCGTGTGCTCGTCGGACAAGTGGGCATGTTGTGTCTATCAATTTTTTCCCACTTGAATTCAATCGCTGGCGTTCCCTGTCACTGACGCCATGCGCGGTAATCAAAACCATCGGTGTCTCAGGAACCGCATCTCGACCCGCTTCCGATGACTGCACAAAACCAGCAACATCCAACTGCTGTATCACTCTCGGATTGTGTACCAGTTCACCATGAATTGTGACTTGAGTTGGGTCAGCTACCTGATCAGCGATCTGCAGAGCGTCACGAACTCCAAAACACATTCCCATCTCCTCGGCTCTTATAATTTTCATGACGTCATTCCCGTTGATAATTCCCGTTGATAAATATGCAGCAATAAACACGCGTTCCGGCAGAACAAATTTCCGGGGCGTTCGCTGAACGCTCCGAGTCTTTACTCGATCAAGCGTCTCACGCGGGAGACCAGCCCTCTGGCAATTCTGATCGATTGGAACCCGCCTTTTTCACGACCGGCTGTCCATCAGCTACCACGCGTTCGAGAACGCTGATGTACTCGGTAAATCGTTGTCGTCCTTCATCCGTCAGGCGGTACATCGTTTGCGTGCGATTCCCATTCGCACCTTTCCAGGTTTCAACCAACTCGGCTTCAGATAACACTCCTAAATGACGACTTAAGTTACCATCAGTCAGGGAACAGAGTTCTTTGAGATCATTGAACAAAACACCATCCACATGAGCAGCCAGCGAGGCGAGAATGCCCAAACGAGCCTTCTCGTGCATCACCCGATCCAACCCCTGATAGGAGAACCTTCCAGCCGATTCTGGTTCGGCATTTGACTTTTTCGACTTCGACTTACGAGCCATGCTTTCGCTCCAAGGTCCAATACAAGATGGCAGCACAAAACAACTGACCGCCACCAAAACAAAGTGCCATTTTCCACGAGGCCAAGAATTGATCTCCCGGCCCTGCATAAAGACAAATGCAACCGCACACGACGTAGTACAACCCCACCCAGGCCACTAATGATGGCAACAAGCGTGACGATGCAAAAACTCCCAATCCAAAAACCAAAGACCACAATCCGGGTAACATCCAAGCCACGAACGGAGCTGTTCGATAAATGCAAATCGTCAGCAAAGCTCCAACTACCAGACACGGAAGAAACTGCTCAACCGCCAAGCGGGTCATGTCACGCGCCAGCCCTGAACCTGACTTGTGGGCGCGCATCACCAATTCCACTCCGGCAATGACTGCACTCAAAGCAGCAACACCGACCCACAATGCCAAATACCTCGCGAGGTCAGTTTCTGGGTCCGCTACCCATCGTGCCTGAACAGCAGCAGCCAATAAGCCCAGCACGCCAGATGCCCCCACCGTCAACGACCGATAGCCACGAAACACCTCGCCTCGCGCCATCTGCTGACGAATGTCGGAAATCTGCTGAAGTGCGTCGCGAAGCTCCACTTGATGTCCCTGAATGCTGCCTGCTTTTGACCTGAAAAATGTAAACTGATCGCTGTAATGCATAAAATCCAGCAAAGCAAAACCCACCACAATCCGATGCATTTTGCATTCGCGTTTAACTTACGACTCGGAATGTCACCAACTTCCAAATCCGCTAGGTAATGGATGCTGTCGCTGATCCTTCATAACGTGAAGTTGCCCGTCGATACTGGAAATAAATCCACTCGTTTCAACACCACCCAAAGAACTCGGCCTCCAGATCACCAAATCCTTGTACCAGTCATCATCAATGTCTTCCCAAGAGACGTACGCTGGACGAACGTCGCTGTACAAGTCCGCGTTAAAACTGGATGGCAAACTTGTTTGAGCGTTATGGCAATCGATGGTCAATTCGGCAGCCCCGTTGTCACCTGTGGCAAGTGATTTTGTTGCAATCGAGACACGATGCTTCCCCACGCTGAATACACGAACACCATCGTATTCCAACGCTCGAAACTGCCCTCCCCACCACCAACTAAAACCCAAAACGGCAGCCAAGCAGACGGTTCCAAGAATGGCATACCTTGTCAACATGCGAAACACACCGCCCCAATAGCGTTGCAAAATATGGGACGCGGAACACACCACGCCTCTCACTTTACAATGCAAAGTAATCTTGAATTAACATCAAGTCAACGTAAAGCTGGCATTTCTTTTGCAAAATCTGGTGGGGTCTGGCAGCAGCCTCGCCACCATCTAGACGGATTGAATGAAGCCTAGCGACATCGTGCAAGTCTCTGCACCCGAAGGCCTAGCTGCCGCCTTTGTGCCTCATGTTTTTCAGCAAGGCGTGCTGCCTTCCGAGAAGTTCTCGCTGCAACTGCCCACCAGCATTCACTAAAAGCCAGAGATTTCACGCATGTTTGTCGCCACCATGCCATCTCCGGGTTCCCGCAAAGCCAGAACCGTTCGGGTACCGCCGTTAGGGCACCATGGGCCTGCGCCGCATCGTTCATCGCCCATTCATGAAAGTCTGGACCTGCGGTCACTCATCAAGAGTCACTCCCAGCAGGAACGGTGCTCCAGCGGTCATCTTGCTGCGGAAGTCGATCGTTTCAATCTTGGTTTCAGGCTTTGGATTTTCCCAACTCATGGTGTATAGCCCAATATCTCGGCCAGACACCTGCGAACTCGGCTGAACCCACGCTAACGTTCCATCACTTACTTGCCGAGTGTGAGACCGCGAGAGGAACCAATCACGAACATGCCTCCCAGCGCAGATTTCAACAGTCCGTGTTTCCCCATCATCGTAGTGGACAACGACCTCGCCGATGCAGGTTCCGTGCGGCTCCACGCCACCCCACCCGGCGCCATGCAGGAGATGCATTGAAGTTGCCGTCCGCTCAACCGGAATCCCAGTGACCTCGGACTTCAATTCGTAAAGTCCCGCCGAAAGCACGGTCTCTGTACCCGCGAGAGCAAGAACACCTCGAACATCGAAAGATGTATCAGCAAACCTCCTGACCCCCGGAGGAATTTGATCAAACGTCTCCGTCAAGACTCGTGCCGCCTGCTCAGTCTGATAAGGAAATTCACCAAGTGAAACATTGTAATGCTTGGTGAGGTCAACAAATCTCGAACTGGTATCTTCGCTCCGCTTGGGAATCGATTGATCCAGAACAGCTCGACGCACCTCACTCTCAGTTTCCCTGGCGAGTGAAAACTGGTTCAACGCACCTAAGATCTCTGATTTCAAAAGCAGGCATACGGCACGGTTGTCGCCGTCCAACTGAATCGCTGCATTGACCGTTTCGAGAGCACGTTCAAACTCTTCAAAGCGATAATAAATTTTCCCAAGCAGATATAACGCTTCTGCATCATTTGCCCCTTCAGCCTCAATTTTCTGGACGACTTTCTCAATCTGATGGACAACAGCCTGATTCAGCGGCGAGCCTCGACTGAGCTTTTGCATGGCGATCTGCGCGACCAGCGATATATCTTCTGCCCCACGTTCCAACTGTTGATCAAAGGATTCGACTGTCATCGCAGCTAGAAATGGCTGTGCTCGACTGCCGCCGATCTTCAAATCAACATGATCGATGGATTGTTCTGGAGTCGGATTATTCCACGTCGACTGATACAAAAGCGCATCGCTTTCGGCTGCAAACGGCGTCACATTTGCTGCCCTCCATACCGTGCCCTGCGGTGAGGGCGCGTCATGATCTTGAGTCACATCGCTGATGTCCACACCATAGCGAACGATGTGTTCATGAACATCTCCGTTTGACAAGTGAATTCGGTAATTCACCACTGGTGTGCCGGGCCTGTCGTTGCTGAACGTCGCATGCAGGAAATGCAATTGGTTCCCTTTGACACCCACCTTAATTCCATCGACCTGCTTGGAGTAAACATTGTACATATCCAGCTTGTCACGAGCATTCAGCTGAATCAGTCCACGAATGTCATAGGGCGTTCCATGGAGAACATGAATTCCCGTCTGCAACTCATTGAAAAACGCTCCGTAATAATTGGGGTACGCTCGAGGTGTGTACCAGGACTCTTCGAGACTTGCGTTGTAGTGTTCAGAGAGATCCACCAGATACTTCGACAGCCCAGCCTCCGGAGGTGGAATCAGCAGCTTGTAGAGCCACTTCCGCCCCTCAAATTCGCCCATTTCTGCGTGAACGTCTTCGGTGAATTGCCCCCATAGCAATTGCTCGTCTTTGTTCAAAACAATGGCAAAAGGCTGCTCCCCTGCCCGTCGCTGCAGCGTGTTGGCAGCATCTTCGACACGACCAAGTTTCCATAAAACACGGCCATGCAACAATCGGTAGGGAATACTTTCCGGATGATCCTTGCGCAGTTTTTCAATCAGCTTCAAAGCTTGATCAAGCTTGCCAATTTGGACCAGAACTTCTGCGCGTCGATAAGTGAGCTGAGGATTTTCGGGATCCACATCAATAGCTTGCTTCGATAATGCATCCAATGCATCTTTTGTTTTTTCTGTCTTCCCTTCGATTAAGAATGAGCGTCGCCAGGCTTCTAATGAAGAGCGATCGGCATCATCTACTGGAGCTTCCGCAGCATTTGATTCGAGAGAGATTGCAACCAAGAAGGGAGCCGAGTGTGTATTGGTTGACTCAAAGGAGATTGATCGAATTTCAACATTTGGGCGAGGGTTCTCCCACACACTATGCGAGAGTGTTTTGCACTGACTGTAACGCCCCTCAGACCAACCGACCCGAGCCCGTGTGGGCTGCACATGACGATTAAACACCCACGGAATTACATCTTGTCCAAATCGAATTGGGAACCGAATCTGCTCGTTGTCAGCGTAATGCAGCGTGTAATAACCAACGACTTGCCCTTTCGGAATGCGGAGCTGAACATTGGCGACTACATTATGCAGAAAATGCACATAGTCTGCCGATTGATTGACCGGTATATCACTCACCTTGGTTGGAACCGGAACCGCGAACTCCTTGTTGGCAACAAAACCACCACCAAGCCGCACGAGACCGCGCACATCAAAGAGAACGTCATCGATCGAGACCAAACCGATCGGCAAACGGTTCCATGTGTAGAGGCCGTTATTCTGTTCCGTCCGCGGCCGAAAGGGCATCTGCACAAGTGTATGATTGTACTTAGAGCCGAGATCGATTTGATCCAATGTCGCCTCTGTTGACCTCGATGGTATGCCAAGACGAAGCATGTAATCGTGCGCTTCATCGAATCGCTGTTGCTGTACTAACTCGTCGCATCGCTCATTTAGCAAGCGACCGTATTGATGCCAATCAACAGATCCATCTTCAAGGTGCTGTAACGATTTAGCGATGGCCTCCCCTAGTTCTTCCTCACGCTCGGCAGACGCAAGTACCTGCGACCGAAAACGCCAAACTGCTGCATCGTCCGGCCCCAACTCACACGCATACCGGGTCAACCAATCCGCTTCAAGCCGACGACGCTCACGCGTATCTCCGGTCTGGAATAATCGGGTGGCTCCCGCCAAAGCCAAGACGTATGGCTTGAATTCTTTTCGCGAGAGAATCTGCCGTAGCGTTCCCACCAAAAAGGGCGTCTGATTCTCCCAATCCAACGCATGACGATTGTCAGGCAGCAAGCTGATTGATTTAGTGAACGCCTTGTAGGCTTCTTCCAACTGCTCCTGCTGGTGCAATTCGAAAGCATTGACGTACCAAGCGATGGGAGCTTCGGGATCCAGTTCTAGAGCCTTGGCGACAGAATCGCTTGCAGATTGGCCTAGAACCTGTTCCACCGCACCTTTCAATGCCCAAGCTTCGCCGACTTCGGGCGAGAGTTCTGTGCCCTGCTCGCAGTACCAGATTGCAGTCTGGTCCCATTGCGTTTGAGCATGTGGTTCGAGCGTCGCACGAACGGGCGAGACAGAGAGCAAATAGCCAATGCGGCATGAGACCAATCCGTTATTCGGATCCAGTAAAAAGGCTTCGTACTGATCACCTAATGATGAGCCTCGAGACTTGACGTCCACATATTCCTGTGTGGAAAGATCGATCGACAGATCGGCCTGACGCTCCAGTGGATCACTAAAAAACCATTTGGCCCATTGCGTATATCCATCCTGCGAATCGGAGGATTCAATCGACAATTTCAGGTCCGCCAAGCCTCCAGAAACCGCTTCAACGGCGCCACTTTCGTTAATGCGTTTTTTTGCGACGCGTTCTGCAAGCTCCGGTAACCAATCCGGAACGGGATCGTTAACCGGTGGCAATTCGTAGACCTTCACGGCCCCATCTTCACCGCAAGTTAGCAACCTCTGACTATCTGAACTGAAAGCCAACGTCCAAATCCGCTCAGAATGCTGCCGAGCACGGAAGAGCCGCTTCCCCGTTGAGACCTCCCAGACGATCATCAAACCGTTGACTGTACCAGCAGCGATGAAACGACCATCGGGGCTAAATTCCATCGCGCCAGGATAAATCTGCCCCTCACACTCAAGCGCCTCCACTGGTCTTTCGCCGGTACGCCAGTTCCAAAGGTCGATCTGCCCGATGTCCCATTCAGCATTCTTGGCGTTACACACCGCCACGATATTGCCACTCGGGTGAAAAACGGTCGCAAGGTTGCTCTCACGACTTGGAGCAGTCCACTCCAATTCACCTGTCTCGACATTCCACACTCGCAAGAAATCACCGAACCCAGAAGTGGCCACGTGCACACCATCAGGACTCACGCCAAACGCGATACCTGTACTGAGTCTCTCGCCAACTTGAGTAATTTCACCTGTCTCACTGTCAATCAGCCGCAGGATGCCATCGCCCCCCCCAAAGATGACCTTGTCACCATTCACCGAGAACCGCGCATCTCCATCCAAGTTGATCGGGTCAAACAAAGGAAAACCTGACCCCGTATCCCAAACACCAACATTCCCTTCGGCTGTCTCGATCAGGAGACGATTCCCGGATTGATCGAACTCTACAAACTCTGGGTTACCGCCGGGAACAATCTCATATTCCAGAGCATCTTCGGCCTCCAGATCCCAGACACGAACGACACCATCGGATGAGCCTGTCACTAATCGATCTCCGCTAGGATTGAAGATCGCACTATTGATACCATCGCCGTGCCGGAACGTTCTCACCGTTTTACCATCGGCGATAGTCCAGATTTTGGCTTTCGTATCACGGGCAGCACTACCTGCGACGATTCGAGTTCCATCAGGATTGAAGCTTGCTTGATAGACGGCTCCATCAAACTGCTGCGGAAGCCTTCGCGCCAGACGAGGTCGAGCCGACCAACGGCTGAGCAGTCCAAACTCCAACTTGGTGACTCCTTGCGCAGTCAACTCAGTTCGTTCAGCCGAGACAAACTGTGTTCGATCTTGCAACTGGGTGAATTTCGTTGCAAAACCGCCGGTGACTGTGGGAAGAGGAAGAAGTAACTGCTGGCCAGTGCGTGTACTGAACACACGCATCGACAGATCGCCCACGTTGAAGGTGACTACTTTTTGGCCATCCTCTGTGATCGAGAAAGAAGGTTCAAACGGATGTTCAATTGGCCGAGTGACCTGCAGCCCAGAAAACACATCCCAGATACGAAGCGTACGATCCTTGTGTGTTGTGATCAGGCGACTACCGTCGGGGGTAAAATTGGCCACCGACACAAGCGAGTCATCGAAATCAAAACGATGAATCTCTTTTCCACTTTCCAGATCGCAGACTCGAAGCTGGCGTCCTTTCTGGCTTGCGATACCAACAATCCAACGCTCAAGCAAATTCTCTTGATCTTTGTAACCCAAGAAGCGAATCGCCCCGAGTGATTCATCCGATTGAACTCCGAAATCATCTTCAGTGATTTCGCTGACAATTTCTCCTGACTCAAGATCGAGAACACGGATCATTCCCTGCTCACTTGTACGACCAGCAATCATTAGGAGCGGTTTGTTGGGATGGAATGCAACTCTACGAATCGGAAATTCAAACGTCTTACGCTTAAAAGTTGGCTGCGTGTTGGAGTCGTTGGCATGTTCCCCTAGGTCTGCCCATGCCAAGGTCTGTTCAATTCCAGAAGAGATAAATAGCCAACGAGAATCAGGGCTCATGCCACAGTCGCTGATTCCCATCCCGTGATTGAAATCACGAACAACCGATTCACCATCAGACGCTTGCCATACACTAATGGTCTGATCCGCGTAGGCGGCGAAAACATGCCGATGATCGGGACTCGGACCTGCAGTACCATCGACCAGCGGCGCCTCAGAACCTCGCTTCAAAGGAATCGCTTCTCCAGTTTTCCCATTCCACAGAAGCAACTGTCGAGTCGGCACATCGTCCAACAAAATACGGACCTCGTCGGGCACGCGGGAAAGCACACCATAAGGTCGATTGAATCGGTTCCTCACTTGCATCACGGGAGTCACCGCTTCACCCGTCTCCGTGCTGAGGCCGACAATACTTCCGCCTTGATCCGGCAACGAAACGAAGAGAAGATCACCTGATTCGGTGAATTTTGGCCAATCCGCTCGCTTACCGCCATTCATGGGAACAAGCCTCGCCCCTGTGCTAGCATCCCAAATGAAACCCACTAAATCATCACTGAGTGACCAAAGCAAACGCTTGCCTTTGTCCGCACCCCAGTAACGGAACGGCTTATCCTGCTCTAAGGTCTTATTGTCTTCGATTGGAAAATTATTGTTTGAAAGCAACGAGACAATCTGAGCGGCAGACTGCCAGTAGGTGGGTTTCGTTCTCAACGATCGAGCAAAGTAAGCCAGCGCAAGATCATTTTTCTCACTTGCAAGTTGCTCATGTGCTGTGACGAACTGAGAACGCGTAAGCGTCTCATTCAATTGCACTGCCGCATCCTCGGCTTGGCGGCGCGCCGTTTCAGCAAGGTTTTGTGACTTCAACGCATGTGCGGCATTCTCTTCCGCGTTGAGTTTTGCCTTCTCTGCCTCTGCAGCATTTTCCTCTGCCAGGCCTCTCTGACGGATGGACTCTCGCTGTGCAAGCACCGCAAAACCAAACGCAACCAAGGCAACTACCGCGACCGCAGCCACACCAGTCGACAGAATACGTAGCCGCCGCGCGGCTCGCTGTTGACTTTCTGCACGCTGTGCTTCGGCAGCGGCCAATGCCTGCGCCTGCTCAAGTTCCCGCTGACGAGCCGCTTCCAGTTCACGTTCCGCTTCGTGTGCCGATTCCTCGCTTTGCTCTAGAAACGACATTGCCTGATCAAAACCGGGTGCGTAGCGCATAGCCCAGTTTGAAGTTGGACCGGTAGCATCTCGCCATGCCAGGGCAATTTGCAGATCAGGATCACGATACAATCCCGCTTTCCCCTGCCAATGCAACTCAGCAGTTTCAGATAATCTTCGATAAATCCGAGCTGACTGTGCCTCGGCGTCAACCCACCCCTCGAGGCGACGCCACACACGCATCAAGCTCTCATGGGAAATATCAATCACCGTTTCAGGCGTCAACGGTACATCGCTTGGTGGCATCAAAAACGTGACACCGGGATGCCGGAATGCCTCAACAACGGTCACTACCTGATCCAGCTCAGTCCCCGCAATCTGGGTCAGAAGGTCTAACCGCGTTGGTCTCCGAATCCCCCGGTTATCAACACCGCGTTCGGTGATTGCTTTAAAAACAGCTTCGGCCACATGCTGGTGGGTTTCATCCAAGCCCGCAAAGACTTCATCGGCATGCCTCGACAAAGCTTCTTCCATCCCGCCCACGTCGAGATAGTGCTTAAGTTCAAGGGCTTCACCGGCAGACTCGTCGGACCGCCAATGATCGAACGTCCGCATCAACGCGTGCTGCAGAACTGGCAGTTGATCCTGTTCGCTGCCCAGACTGTTCAACAATTCCTGCACCAGCGAGAACGCAATTTGTCCGCCCCCAACCTTGATCGGCCCCTCAATGCAAGAGCGAATCTGATCGCGTGTCAGGCGTGGAATCAGATACTCGCCTTCATTCACTGCCTCGGTAAGTCCACGGAATTCGGTGCAATCACCGAGGTAGTCTGATCGCATCGTGATGATCACAAAGATCGGCACATCGCGCTGCGCGCCGGCTTCCAGCAACAGATTGACAAAGCTGACCGCTTGTTCCTCATTCGTCGCGCCACTGCGTTGAAATCGAAAGATCTCTTCAAACTGGTCAATCAGCACGAGCACATTGGTGCCAGGCTCGATTTCCGACTGTCGAATTGCTTCAACAAGACCAAGTCCGCTGTGATTGAGTGTAGCGAGCAACTCACCGATCACTTTGGGATCTTCAGGATCTTCGAGAGATGCCTCCGCAACCGCCTCAGCCAAATGCTGCAGTGGGGCCCCACCGGGTCGCAACACCAACGTTTCCCAATCGGACCCTACCTCCTTCATCATGCCGCCCTGCAGCTCGGGCAGCAGACCTGCACGCACAAGCGACGACTTCCCACTTCCTGAGGTTCCTGTCACCGCGAGGAACCGCTGTTTGCGCAGCAGGGTTACCAACTCAGCAACCTGCTGTTCACGTCCAAAGAACAGGTAGTCCTCTTCTTGATCGAAGGGCCTCAGACCTGGAAACGGATTAAAAATATTCGACTTCGGATCAGGCATAAATTCATATGCGTTGGCATGGTGACCAACGTCCACTGTGCTTGCTGTTTACGATTGCCGACAGGCCTTGATTGCATCCACAAATTCCTCCAACACAGATCCATCAAACGGTTCAGATCCCTGAATTACCTGCGCAGTGTGACTGCGGAACCGTTCTTTCCGGCGATCAAGAGGCGGCGCGACATAGACAGCTTGAAGCGAGATGTCACTGGTGCGACCATAACCCCGTGCCTTCATCAGATTTCGCACCTTGATGTCGACCCATGAATGGCGTGCTGCCCCGTAATAAATCAGGACAGCGTCAGCATCGACCAGATTCTCGCGGTGTGTTTCAGCTGCTTCTTCTTCCTCGGCACCAAATGCCGGCAACGAGATTTCCATTCCTTGATCGAACAGAAAATCTTCTACCACTTCAACCGCTTCCTCATCACGCTCGTCGCAGATCAGATAGACCCGCAGAGGATGATCACCCGTGTCGCCTGACGATGTATCTTTCGCCTTAGGAGCCTTCGGCTTCAAGCGGTCAAGCACGTATTCTTTCAAGCCAGACAATTGTCCCTGAATGATTTCCGCACCGGCATACAAATCTGGAGTCGTCTTGAGCCCCTGCAGAAAATCCTGCTGTCTCTCATCTGCGATCTCCAAGTCACGCGGGATCCACACGACACGATCCAGATCTCCCACTTGTGTTTTTTCTGCCGCAAGCCGATTTTGAATCGCCACCAACGACTCACTCTCACCCTCAGGTACGATCCCATAGGACTTGCCTACAGGATGAATTGACATTGAGCTCTCACTCAAATAGTCCGCCACCTGTGGCAACAGCTCATCGCCGACCATCGAAAGCGGCTGCGAAGGCACAACCTTATGTCCCCGACCGATTAATTCCCGGCGAATCTTTTCGGCTTCGCCGGCCAAGTCGGATGTGGTTTGAGCCAAGTAGATCGTCTTGGTATCGCCATCAGTGGCGACAGACAGCGTCAACGCTCCGGATCTCTGCTTTAGCGTCTTGATCACCGGCCACAATTCTTGGCAGACATCATAGACCCGGGAATAATACTTTTGGTTGGCTTCCGCCCCAAACCGCTCATCGAACTCACTGACCCGACTGGAATCAGGATCTTCTTCAAAGAATGAGTAGTCCAACAAACCATTCAGCCGCGATTTCAAAGATACCGGCATTTCAGATTCCGCTACCGGTGTTTTCACCACTTTCAAAAATCGACTTCGTGAATCGATCACCGGCCCACCAGAACTAATCGACCGTGATGCAAAATGTTCCATGAACTGATGAGCCGGCATGGTTTGCAAAAAAGCTGGCGACAACACACAGACAACCGCCTCTAACTTTTCCAACGCGGGTAAAATCACGTCCCAGCCCTCGTCACTGCTCGGCAACTTTGTCAGTTTGGTCACTCGCAAATCTTGGCCAGATAGTTGCTGCAGACGAACTTGCATGTGCTCAGTCAGCTTGGTGACCCAACCATCCGTTCCTGGGGTGATCGGATGGTCATCGACCTCCGCCGCAAGAATCACAACGTCACTGTCGCGAATCGTGTCGGCTGACGATGAAATCGAAGTCCCATCAGCCGCGACCTCCATGGTCTGATCCAAACCGGCTCTGGGCGCGGGAGCAGTGAAGGCGGCTACCGACCCAGGCAACGTAGCGGTCTGTAGTGGTTGCAAGTCCTGCAAAAATGCTGTCGGATCCGGATAGCGATCATCCGGGTTCTTGGCGAGACATTTCTGCAATAACAAATCAATGTCAGACGCATCTTCAACCCCTTGCTCGGCAAGTGGTGGCACTTCTTGATTTAGGATTCGATCAAAAACATCACCCAGTGACGCACCCGAGAACGGAGTCGTGCCAGCTAACATTTCGTACAACACAATCCCAAGGCTAAACAAGTCAGACCGATGATCGACAGGCCTTCCGCGAACCTGTTCAGGGCTCATGTATTTGGGCGTTCCCAGTACCGATCCTGCAGCCGTCATCGACGTATCAGCGGTAACCGGTTTCGCCAAGCCGAAATCGGTCAACTTGGGGACCCCCGCCTGGGTCAAAAGAACATTCGCTGGCTTGATATCTCGGTGAATGATACTGGCGTTATGTGCGGCGACCAGAGCTGAGCAAAGCTGACCCGTCAATGAAATCGCCTCAGCTTTCCCAACACGACCCACTGCACAGCGATCAGCCAACGACCCTCCCTCTACGTACTCCATGATCAGATACGGACCATCCTTGGTTTGACCATAATCATAAATCTGAACGATACTCGGATGATTGAGCGCCGCGATCGACTTTGCTTCTGTCAGAAAACGCTGCACAGATGTTGCATTGGCAACCTCCGACCCCAGCATTCGCTTGACAGCAACTTTCCTTTCTAGCCGGGTATCGGTTGCCAGCAGTACCTCCCCCATGGCTCCCTTGCCAAGTACCTTACCTAACTTCCAGCGAGATTCGAGATCGACGACTTCCATCGTTTCATCGAATTGCGGAGTTTCGTCGGGCATAGTGGGCACTGCGGGGGGGCGGGTGGTAAGCGACCGACGAAGTTCAACGCATGATGTACAGCAATCGGCAAAAGAATAACCGCCTCCCATCGCGGCTTCAAGTTTAGTGAATACCCTGCCAACCAACTCCCTGCCAAGAAGCTGCTCTTAGCACCCTCGCCCCCCCTCTTGCGGGGAAATCACATTAGCCAAAGGAGAACGACATTGCGGGCAAGGGAAGCCAGAACCGTCCCAGCCTGAACTTGATGAAGGCAAACCGCATTGTGATCTCGGCCATCCGCAAGCAGTCCGACATGACTTCAGATCGGCATTAACCTTGCCTGGAATCAATATCGCCGAAGAGTTATTTTTCGCTGGCGACGTCCAGTCATTTTAAATTATGCCTTGAGCAGCACACGTTCAGCCAAATTGGGCAAGCCGTGCACGGACGGTAATGTCGTCAACGATTCCAGGGCTCGGCAATATATTTTACCCAACAATCTGATCAGGTCTGCTACATGAACCTCAATCACGCTGTAAGTTGGTATGCACCTGCTAAACCAATTAGTTGACTCGACGCTACCAGCCCGATCCGCTCCCGACCTCTACTCAATTCGGAGAATTGCTGTGCCCCCTCGTTGCGCAACACTCTTCAGCCAAACCGTCATTCTCACCTGCTTTATCAGCTTGGCATTGGCTGACTATCCGCTACGTCCTGTTCCGTTCAATGCAGTTGAAATCAAGAGTGATTTTTGGCGTCCTCGTCTACAAACACAGCGAAAAACACTCGTTCCCTTTGCGTTTGAACGTACTCAACCCGGGGTCGAGCACTTGCAGGCAGCTCGCGATTTCCTAGCCGGCAAAACACCTGAAGGTCACCGAGCACATCGGTTCATCGACTCGGATCTCTACAAGGTAATGGAGGGAGCTGCTTACCTGCTTCAGCTCAGGCAGGATCCAGAACTCGAAGCAAAGCTGAATGAATTGGCCGATGTCATCAGCGGTGCTCAAGAGGCAAACGGCTACCTTTACCCGTCGCACACAACGGGGGTTGGCGAAGAGAAAAACATGATGGGCAATTCACCCTACACATTTGTTGTGCACAGTCACGAACTTTATAACGTGGGGCATCTGTACGAAGCCGCCATTGCCTATTACCAGGCAACAGGAAACAAAAAGCTGTTAAATGTCGCGGAGAAAAGTGCTCAGCACATCAATAAGGTGTTTTTCACAGGTGACCCCAAGTACAACGGCGGCAAACCTGTTAAGCAAGCACCGGGACACCAGGAACTAGAACTGGCACTGGTGAAATTGCACCGCGTCACTGGTAACCAACTTTACCTCGACATGGCCAAGAAGTTCCTCGACATTCGTGGCGTGACGTACGTGCCTGACGGTGAAGGTGTCATGTCGCCCACCTACGCACAGCAACACTCCCCAGTCAAGAACCAAAGCGAAGCCGTAGGGCATGCAGTCCGTGCAACTTATCTGTACTCAGCCATGGCCGACGTCGGCACTCTCACAGGTGACACAGAATATGGTGATGCGTTGGATAAAATTTGGGGCAACATCACAAACACGCGCATGCACATCACCGGTGGTTTGGGTGCGGTCCACGGGATCGAAGGATTCGGCCCACAATATGAGCTGCCCAATGCTGATGCGTTTAATGAAACATGCGCAGCAGTAGGCAACGTGCTTTTCAATTACCGGATGTTCCTACTGCACAAGGATGCACGCTATCTGGATGTTGCAGAGGTTGCCTTGCTGAACAATGTGCTGGCTGCGGTAAACCTCGAGGGGAACCGCTTCTTTTATGTCAATCCACTGGAAGCCGACGGTAAATACCCATTCAACCACGGCACGGCTGGCCGGGCTCCTTGGTTTGGCACAGCCTGCTGCCCCTCCAACATGGCCCGTCTGCTGCCCCAAGTGCCCGGCATGACTTACGCCCACGACGACAACGATGTGTACATCACTTTCTACGCTGAAAGCCAAACTGAAATCACGCTCGATGGGGTGCAAGTAAAACTGCAACAACAAACAGCCTATCCCAATGACGGAGAAATCAGCGTCACGGTAAACCCTATTGCCGATAAACAGTTTCGCCTGCTTTTACGAATCCCCACGTGGACAGGCGAGCAATTTGTTCCCGGCGAACTCTACCGCTACACCGATCCCACACCCGAGAATGTGAGAGTCAGCGTAAATGGAAAAACGGTGCCGCTAAAAATGAACAAAGGCTTCATTGCCATTGATCGAAAGTGGGCCAGTGGTGATCAAGTCAACCTGACTCTTCCAATGCCTGTTCGCATTAATGAATGCCACCCTTCAGTCAAAGCCAACCAGAATCGCATCGCATTCACCCGTGGCCCGTTTGTGCTATGCGCGGAGGGCATCGACAACGGTGGTGCAACTCAACGATTCTTTTTTACCAAGATGCCTGCAACTGCAGATGCCACCATCACCACAACCAAGCTGGAATCCGGATCGTTTCTTCAAGTGGCAACCAAAGCACAGGCAATCACTTCGAACAAGTCGACTGAGACGCTACCGCTGGTTCTCACACCTTACTACGCATGGAACAATCGAGGGGTCAGTTCAATGACCGTCTGGTTCCCTCGCAGCTCAGCGATGGCCGTCTTTGACCCGCATCAATTACCTCGGGAAAGTCCATTCTCGAAAGTGGTCGCATCACACACTTCAAATGATGACACGATCTCTGCCATCGGCGACCGCAAAGAGCCCAAATACTCAAGCGGCAAAAAAGTGCCTCGCTGGACAAGCCGCCCCCAGACTGAAAAGTCACAATGGATCGAAGCGAGGTTCCACGGGACTAAAAGCCTGCGAAGTGTCGGTGTCTATTGGATGCAGGATCAATTCGATGTGAAATTCCCAGCGGAATGGTCATTGGAAATTGAACAGAATGGTGAGTGGAAACCATTCGAACTGTACGTCACGGACCGCTACGACACCCGGGCAAACCAGTACAACGTGGTACACCCAGCAGCTCCGGTCCGCTGCGACGCGATTCGCGTGCTCATGACACCCAAGCCAAAATCATGTGTGGGAATACTTGAAATCATGCCTGAGTTCGAAGGGGGCTGAGGCCAACCCAACGATCCCAATGAACCAGACGCGTGACCTGCAAAACTGGCGTGCAACCCAGTAGCTGTTCATCCCGCCGCCGAGCCACGATCTCAATCGTCGGTCGATTAAGTCGGCGCTGATGGATTTCCACCACGCACACCCTGCTCAATGTCAATGATCAACTTGATGCACTCAGGCGGCACTAGAATCATAACTGAGTAAATCACCAAGCCGAGAATCAAGGCCAACCAATAAACCAGGATCAAAAACACAACACCGATGGTTGCCATGATTACCGAGGGTCGATCTCGATTGACTTCCGCCTTCCTTGCAGAAGTCCATGCTCGCCAGTCTGCGACCACGCTGGCGAGAACTTGGGGCGATACAGCTGCGTTTCGCTTGATGCGATTCTCGACTTGGAAACCACGATAGTCACGCGTTGATAATTCAATTAACAAGCGAGAAGCATTGGCTGCGGTAAGTCCTTGTCCCTGATCCGCCGAAGACAACAAACCATCAATGATTGCATTGTTGTACTTCCCAAGCCTCTGATCACAATAACGGCTGGCACTGGAATACTGGGAGTAGCCGTTGTACATCAGCACAAACGGATTACCGACGAACGCTAGTGCAGAACACCCGATCATGATCCACCACAGCAACACCATCAAATTCCGAAACGCCATCAGCGCCGGATAACGCGAAGCGGACACACTTTCAAAGCGAATCGAATCTTTCCACCAACCTCGCGGTGCACTCGCAACAACGCGATTTTGACGGCCAACAACACCACCACGCTCTGATCTTTCTGGCTCTGGCCCTCCTGGATCCGCAGGTTCCTTATCGCCCATCTCTTCACTGTCAATTTTACCTGCATCCGCATCAGCTTCATGTGATGGGACAGCAAACTCAGAACTGCCTGATGATGCGGGCTCGAGAACTGCTGACGCGTTTGATGGCACATCCTCTACTCTCGCAGCAGGCTGCATTTCCTCAGGATCGATAAGCCATCGATCATCCACTTGGCGTAACTGCCCGCCCTGTTGTGCAGCAAGGGCCTCACCGCTGTCGGAGCCTAGATTGTGATCACTCCCCGAGCCCCTCCGTTTCTGCGATTTGGCTTCCTCAGACTTTTTCTGCTTCGCTGCTGACTTCGCCTCCAGTGCCAAACGACGCTTCTCCGCCGCCTGCTTCAGTTTCTGTTGCCCCGGAACCTTGAAACCCTGCCCACACTCGGGGCATTTATCATGAGTCCCTGCCTCTGAAAGCATCGCACTCAAACGCAACTGACACTTGGGGCAATCAAATTTCACGATGGGTTTACCGACAAGATTCTTGGTGTACTCAACGGACATTGCGAATTCTTTGTGGCAGAAATTTGGGGCTGAGCAGTTGACTCAAACAAACTTTGATAAGCAGAAGCAAATCCTCCACTAGAATAACAATCTCATTGTGCGTCTGCTCGCCTCCTGCGCATTTTTTGAATCACAAAAACCACACTGCACCTGACGGTATTCCTTGCAGTCGGGAATCGTGTAGAACAGACTCCCACTTAGCACAGTGCTGACATTAGCATGCAGGACATGTCAGGTATTCCTGTATCGACACCTTGCTGTCATCGTCTTCGAGAATCAGAACAAGCCCCATTCATCGCCTTCCTTCCTCTGACCCCATGCTGCACGCATTCATTCAATCCTCTGGTCAGGTTGAGCTGTCGTTATCACCGCTCGCCCAGTTTCATTAGCTTGACTCACAGTTCCTCATACGGCACTCAGACCAGCCCAAACACCGAGGCTGATACAGTCACGCAACGACCACAAACAAAGTGCCGTTTGCCTCCAAGCTAAAGCAGAACGAATTCAAATCCAAATCTCATGCCGTCCTGTATCCCGAGCAACGAAGTCTTGAACAAGAAACTTACTCCATCAACCCCATGCGGATTGCGAGTATCGATTTGCCCTCTTAAGATTGGTTTCAGTTATCCTGCTAATGGTTCGTACCGGGAAAAGTTAAAATCGTCACCCTGGTCACCGCCGACCATCTTCCGTATCAGGCAGCTTTGGACAGCACGCGTTTCGACATTGACAACGCAGTGTGAGTGCGACGTCACTCGAAGGAAAAAATGATGCACAACCCTGCAACGACAAACTTCATGACTCAGCGATCTCGTCGCGTTCGGAATTCCAATCTCGATTTCCCAAATAAGCTTACTCTTGTCGTAATGTTACGAATCAGTTTTTTGGCATGGGCTTGGGGGACGTCTTTTCTGGCAGTTGCGGCCACACCCTCGACAGCGACTGAATTGACGGTGGGGCGAGCAGCCAAAGTCGGTGTCAATCCTGAGACCTTGAATCAGGCTGCATCACTGATTAGGGAAGCGGTTGCGGAGGACAAGATACCTGGCGCTGTGATTCTGGTAGTGAAGGAGGGAGAAATCATTTTGCATGAGGCATTCGGCCATCGAAATTTGCAACGCACCAGGCCGATGCAGACCGACTCACTGTTTCGCATGGCTTCGAACAGCAAAGCGATCACGGCAGCCGGAATCATGTTACTGGTTGAAGATGGGAAACTGGACTTGGACAAACCGGTTGGCACGTATTTAAAAGCTTTTAAGAATGAGAGGTGGAACGAGATCACGCTTCGCCACCTTCTGACGCACACCAGTGGTATCCGCATCAAGCCCCTCTTCTTTACTCCCTTACTGCAGAAGTCAGCAACTCATCCCCAGGCTCCTGACCTTCGCTTGGAAGTCAATCGATTTGCTGCAAGTTCACCTTTAGAGGCTGCAGGAAAAACCTATTCCTACAACAACGCCTGCTACAACACGCTGGCTGCCGTCATCGAAGAAGTCACAGGTTCGTACACGCAGCATCTTCACGATCGCATTTACAAACCACTGGGCATGCTTGACAGTTGCAATCACGAGTCGGAAGCAGACCAGAACCGGATGTCCACGGTCCTAAGACGCCAGCAGGACGGAACTTGGACTGAGGGCTGGAAACCAGGCGACGCACCCGACTGGCCTTTCCCACGTGGTTCAGGGGGCATGGTTTCCAGTGCACGCGACTATGCCCTGTTTTGCCAGATGCTCCTCAACAAAGGACGATACGGAGACAAGCAGGTGATGTGCAGTGATTCGGTCAGGGAAATGACAAACCCCCAAGGAGATCATTGTAAGGCTGCCATCAACTACGGCTTGGGATGGAAGGTAAGTGCGCGAGGTGACACTTTTTCTCACAGTGGCTCGGATGGCACCTTCGTTTGGGTTGATCCGACTCGCAACTTGATTGGCATGGTCCTCACACAGTGCAACGGGATCCGGCCACCACGAACAGAATTTCGCAAACTCGTTGAATCAGCCTGCATTCACCCGGGCCTCATCGTGGACGAGATTCGCAGCAAGTGATCGGTAGCTCAGTCAAACGCTGGTTCACTGGTGGGGCAAGAATGGAAACAGCTTTCGGATGTCAGAATCTGAAGGCTGTCGGCCATACTCACAGATTTCAAAGGCTTCCGCATACTTAACGTCGTTCGCATGCTTCTCTCCGTACCAGCGAATCAAACCATTACGAAAGCGCTTTGCCTCACCTGACTGGCGTTTGACCCATTTTTCTCGCAACCACTGAGCGCGCAACTTGGGCTGAGAGGCAGGAGGTGCTGCATCCATTCGCTCTTGGCTACCCAGAGCTCCGCCTTCGAAGGTTTGGGATACCAGTGCTGTCAGCGCCTCGACCTTGCGGTCAAATACTGGATCGACATCAACCACGATGTCCGCTTCAAAAGGACACGGCTTCTGAAAACGATCACTGGAGTACAGAAAGACTGGGTTCTTTTTCAATGGTGTCACCAACGGCATAAAAAAGGGAACCGCTACCATGTAAGCGGCATCTTGAACCAGAACACCGACGTAACGATGATCCGGGTGATAATCCCATGGGCGATGTGAGATGACGACATCTGCATTCCACTCACGAATCAGCCGGGTAATTTTGCGTCGGTTCTCAAGCGTCGGCATGAGTTCGCCATCGTGAACATCCAGCACTTCTGAGGTCACGCCCAAACTCTTAGCGACCTCCGCTGACTCAGCCGACCGCCGCCGAGCCAAAGCCCCACCAGCCATCCCCCAATGCCCGATATCTCCATTGGTCACCGAAACCAGTTTGACATGGTGCCCCCTCTCTGCCCACA
>Ga0315320_10000614_pt1 | contig 29513 bp, 41 predicted proteins | sample M140m21515metaG_FD_203458 | JGI IMG/M metagenome (GOLD analysis project Ga0315320, IMG submission 203458) | Ammonia-oxidizing marine archaeal communities from Monterey Bay, California, United States - M1 40m 21515 | ecosystem: Environmental > Aquatic > Marine > Coastal | place: USA: California... | reverse complement strand
GGTAATTTATTTTCATTCAATTTGGCGGCTTCTACACATTTTACTATTACAACATCTATATCAGGCCATTGCCCTATAAATGTGGCCCTACCTGATAAAATTTTAAAAATTTCATTCTTTCTTGGATCTATATCAATCTCAATTTGTTCTACATTTCCCATTTCTTCATGTATTAGTACAGCTTTCGTCATTTACATAAATGAATAAAAAAAGTTGATACTAATAAATGAACCAACTGCTTAAGATATTTATTGCGTTTTTCATAGTGACGATAATATTTACCAGGATAGAAAAGTACGGATTACCATTCGTACCTTCTAAGCACTATTACCTTGATTCACACTGGAAGGTCACTAAGGAATCGAACCGCCCGCAAGTGAGTGATTCTTTTCAGATGTGCTCACCCGAATCTTTCAGGGATTGCCCCGTAGTTGACATGCCACACCTAAGTAGGTATTAAATATTGAAAATATATAGAATGTCTACGAGACAATTCGTAGTAGACAGACTCGCAGAACTTCTAGAATTATCGAACAGGGATGTCATTCCGATAAACTTGGAAAAATGTATAAATAATTGGTCTGCTAAGAAGACTATACAAATGGGAGACTCTCCCGCTTTGGATAACCCCAAACACATGAGTAGGTATAAACACAAGTTCATAGAGATACAGACCTGTATGCGAAAATCCGATTTTTTGAAGAATGAACTTCTTTCTGGGAGATTGAAAACTTCGGCGATAATGGAAATGCCTCCTAATGTCATGTGGCCCGATGGTCCATATTCAAAAGAAGTGGAAGAGGGTGTAAAAAGACGTATGGCTAAGGATACAAATAGTATTCTAAACCAACCAGACTACAAGGGTTTATTCAAGTGTAATAAGTGTCGTCAATATAAGACGACGTACTATGAGATGCAAACTAGATCCGCTGACGAACCGATGACTGTGTTTATTACTTGCCATGTTTGTACTGTCACATGGAAATCTTAACGTTATATACAGAATCTGTGAGATCTGTATCCATATCCCCTACTGATAGTATAAAATTATATCTAGAATTACGTTTGAAACTACCTTTGTTTTCTGGTGGAGTAAAAACTAACGCATCGTATGTAATATTATGAAAAGCTAATTGTTCTTCTGTGAATTTTATATTTTTGTCAAACCCTGGTCGTGCTGTTATAATTATGATTTTATACCCTTGACTTTTTACAAATTTGTATATATCGTATGCCTGATTTATAATATTTCCTGTCCTGCTTGATATAAGAGTATCGTCTATATCAAACATGACCGCATCATTTTTATCCACGGCACGACCTTGCATAATATAATTTAAGATTATCATTCTAAGTATATTATATTATATGATAGAAGTCTGTACGTTTTCTATACTTATGATGCTTCTTTCGTTGATATACATTCATATTTACTTAAAATATGCTGTACTTTAAGAAATGGTACGTTTAGATACAAATGCAGTACCAGATCGTAGATGTTGAATACGAAGACGGGTTTGTTGAAGTAGCTCGAATCATGCGAGATGAAATAGATTTTTTTATAATTTCACCCCTTGAACAGGTTGGAAATTTCTACAAATTCGACGATGAATATATAGCGGTTCCGAAAGAATCTATAGCCGGTTTTTACGACACGATTGACTTAGAAGATACGGGTTTATTCAGAAAGCTAACGAATGATGTATATGAAAGTCTAGATGAGAGTGATCCAGAATTTGAGTACGACGACGATGCTAGTAGTAGCAGTGATGACTATGAATCTGATATTTCTTTATACGATGACGATTCAGATTAAAAATCTTATCATATCTTAGATGAAAAAATCAACAGGAATATTACTTTTTGTAGTTTTTATTTTTATAATTATGGTACTAAATTCTAAAAAAACTGAACATTTTTTGGGATTTGTATGTGATCTTGTTGATCAAAGTCATGGTAGATGCACTTTAAAAAATGTTTATATGAATCCGGGAAAATATGGGGGGTACGATGACCAGTACCCATCCGAGCGACAGCTAGGTCCTCAAAATGTGGATAGTTTCTCGAACGCCTGTAGCAGGTTTAAATATAATGATATCGATTGTATCGGTGTGCAGGATGGTGTGAAAGTTCAGGATCAAACTTATCGACATCTGATTTCCGATCCTGCCTCTGAGAATTATGGACAAATAATCGAAAAGCAGTTAGAACCAGCACCTGGTGAGGATGATAATTTGTGTATAATGTCTAAAGGGTTGCAACCAGCTTAATTAACAAAAAAATATTTACATATTATAAAATGAAGAAGAACCTGAACGAATATTTATTACCAGTCGCATTTGCATGCCTCATCGTCGTATATATGATGAAAAATTACAAACCCCAGAAGAAAGAAAGTTATTGCTCCGCTTGTATGATGAAGTAATCGTACTTAAAAACGAAGCACAAGGTAAGTATAAGATGGCGCCGTATACTCCCCCTAATACGCACTATAGTCAATTAGATGTATCCGCGTATTCGGAAGAGGATATTTTCAAGTTTATAGGCCAGGGTGGTAAGAGATTCTATTGGCTAACAAAGTTTCTGGATCTCGCCTATCTATGGTATGATAAGAAACGTCGAGTCATCGAAATATGGGGACCTTTTGAATCCCTTCAGAATTTCCAGTCGCACCATGTCATCGAATGTGAATTAGATTTTGCGTGTAATAAAACCTAAGTTAGAGATAGTATTTTTATAAAAGTTAAGAAATGTTTAAGAAACCAGGCGTCACTCGTATTCAAAAACCAATTGTCACGAAAATTTCTATAAAGCCAACTGAAGGTATTTTAGGAAAAATAACAAACCCAACATGCTACCAAGAAGTTATTAAGGATAAATCATTTTCGGTACAAAATGCTGATAAATATCTAAACGCGCTTGAACAAAACTATAAATATTATGGTGTTCCATTTAAAAAGTTGGAGGTTCTAGAGTCTGCAAAAAAATATAGAGATGTTATTGAACCGGAAAATCATTTTACATACCCGGACGTAATTCCTGTAAAATTAAACGTTTTAAAATCGGGTAAGGTGCGGATTAAAATTATATATCACATGGCTCAGATGTGGGAAAAATATGGTCAAGGTGCACGACCATCACATAAGTTTTTGGTTTCTGTGTATAAATCTATGGGATATTCACAAGAGTTTATTGATAAAATGAATAAATCACATGAACGTAAAAAGATTCTCAAAACCAAATACGAAAAAATCGTAAATAATATATTTGAAAAACCCACTAAGAAAAAGGTTATACCACAAAAAAAGAAGAAACCTGAAGAAGATGAAATCGTCGAAGAAGATGATGATGAAGAAGAGAAAGACGACAATGAACCCGAAGAAGACGAGGCAATTGTTGTTGATGAAGATGAAGATGAGGAATGTGTGGATGAGGATATTGAACCTCCAGATGTAGATTAATTATATTAAAACTTTATCTCAAGAATATATAAATGTTCAGCGTTGGTAAACCTTTTCAAAATCCACCAGTGTCTACCAAGGCTTCTAAGAAAACACGTATAGAACCTAGAAGATTGAGTGAATTTGTTAAAGATGTAAAAAAGAAAAATGTAAAAGAAGTTCTCATAAAACCCAACCAAGATCATTTATATTTTACGGAGACTGATGGTAGTGTGAATGTCACGACATATGTGAACACACCTGAACTTTGGAAGGTTATGATGGATAGTCATATTGAATATGATTTGGATACATCTATACCTTTTACAGCAGGCGATATAACAAATGTTCTTTTTACACTTTTTATCGGGTTCGCACTCATTCGAATGATTTTTTCACAGATGGGTGAAAGTAATCAAAATCCATTTAACATGAATAAAACTGAACTTGTTATAGAAGAGGGTATAGAAACACGCTTTGATGACGTAGAAGGTATAGATTCCGCAAAAGAAGAATTATCTGAAATAGTAGATTTTCTTAAATTTCCACTTAAATACGTCGTATCAGGTGCTAAGATTCCCAAAGGTGCTCTTCTGACTGGAAAACCTGGTACAGGTAAAACTTTATTGGCGCGGGCTATCGCGGGTGAATCATCTGTCCCCTTTATTCAATGTACGGGGTCCTCGTTTGTAGAAATGTTCGTGGGTGTGGGTGCTAAAAGGGTTAGAGATGTATTTGATATTGCTCGTAAAAATCAACCTTGTATTGTATTTATAGATGAGATCGACGCTATTGGGAAGAAGCGTTCATCTGGTGTAACTCCTGGAAATGACGAGCGTGAACAGACTATTAATCAGCTTCTAACTGAGATGGATGGATTTGATAATTCATCTCAAGTTGTCGTCATAGCCGCGACCAATCGTGTAGATATTCTCGACGAAGCTCTCCTTCGCCCGGGGCGTTTTGATAGAAAGATACAGGTAAATCTTCCAGATGTACACGGACGAGAGAAGATTCTTGCGGTACACGCTAAGAATAAGACATTGAGTGAGGATATTTCTCTGAGGGATATCGCTCGACAAACAACTGGATTCTCTGGTGCGGATCTGGCAAACCTTCTTAACGAAGCTGCTATCAGATCTGTTGATGTAGGTCAGATAACACCCGAAGTTATGGAAAATGCGTATCAACGCGTCGTCGTAGGAGCGCGTGGATCTCGTATAGTTTCCGATCGTCGTAAAGCTAGGGTCGCCTATCATGAAGCGGGACATGCCATCATAGGCGCTCTCATGCCCGAATATGACGAAGTGCGAAAAGTCAGCATCATTCCTCGCGGGGATGCCGGTGGTGTAACGTTTTTTCAACCTATTTCTGATGATGTCGGTATGTATACAAAACAATACCTTCTTTCACAGATTAAGGTAGCTTTGGGTGGACATGCCGCCGAAGAGTTCGCATACGGTAAATCTCAAGTCTCTACCGGTGCTACGAGTGATTTTGCTCAAGTGTATATCATAGCCAGACAGATGGTAACCAAATGTGGATTTAGTGAAACTATAGGTAAAATGAACATAGATGACGCCATGATTTCCACTAGAAGTTCATACATCGTCGAAAAAGAAATGAAAGATATCGTAGATAAATGCTACAAAGAAGTATTATTCCTTCTAGAATCCAATAAAGAAAAATTGGAACAATTGAAGGATTTACTCGTGGAACAGGAAATCGTCGATGGTGAAGATGTATACGAGATTGTCGCATCTTGTCATGTTCCGCCATCCCCAAATAAACCTAAGTCGTAAACAAATATAAAGAAAATCAACTTTTAACATCTAATGTCGTACATCGCGTGGGATACAGAAACGACCGGACTCCCTCCCAAGGGGTTCCGGGAACCCGCGTCCAAGGACAATATACACGCGTTTGACAAGTGCCGAATGGTATCTATTGCGTTTGTCAAATTTGATGCTGATGGCAATGAAATTGATGCGCAACACATAATTGTGAAACCCGATAACTTTATGGTAGAGGCGACACACATTCACGGGATAACCCATGAGCACGCTATGGAACACGGTGTATCATTCGACGAGGTATACGACCAGTTCGTTAAAGCTTCGAGTGATTGTACTTCACTCGTGGCACACAATTCCATTTTCGATGAGAATGTACTCTTTTCTGAGTGCTACAGACGTGGAAAGAGTCTGGAACCTTTTAAGAAGGTTTCGTTCGCGTGTACTCTCAAGTTGGTGACTGAAAGGTTTCTCAAACCTAAAAAGTTGTTCATCGTTTACAATGAACTCACCGGTAAGACTTTGGATGATGCACACAACGCCCTAGCCGATTCGAGGGCGTGTGGTATAATCTACCCCATCCTTCGGGATATGAAGCACAATTTTAACCGAATTGGAGTTTCTAAGATCATTCTCAAGGCTTCTGAAGTTGCCAGTATGATTAACCGAAACAGGTTCAAGACACCCCACGATGTTATGATGGATTTGTGGTGTAAGTATTCCCCCGATACTTTTAAGGGGAACACCAAGGAACAGGTAGCTGTCAAGGCTATCAAAACTTCGGATATTGCTGTAAACGTGTTGAAGGATGCGGAGAAGTTCAAATCTACTAACAGCTCTTCAGTTGAGCAAAAACTTCGAGCTGTGAATAATCAACTCGACACGGAGAGTGGTCTCGTGGGTGGAGAACTTGATGCGGCTAAGGACTTTATCCGTAAGACGCTTTACACCAATCATGGTACTCGACACGAAGAGGATACCGCAGATTTGGTTGATCCCAACTTTATCGTGGACGATAAGTATTACAGTATTCCAGTTTGTAAAATCCGTGGGACTGAATATGTTGTCGTGGGTAAGATCGATCGTCTCTTGAAAAATGAGGATGGAAGTTTCACCATTGTTGAAATTAAGAATAGGACGAATCGTCTTTTCAAAACTGTTAAAGAGTACGAAGAGATTCAGTGTCAGGCATACATGGAGATGTTAAACATGGATTCGTGTAGACTCATTGAGCAGCACAATGATGCCACGTGTACACATTTGATTACACGTGATCAGGAGAAGTGGAATGATGTCATCATGCCCAAACTCTCTAATTTCTGTGAACATTTTCATAACCTAGTTTCTAATTAAATTGTTTAATATATAATAATGAAGTGCGCAGTCGATAGAAATATGTCGGACCCTTTAGACATAGCTCCATTAGGTTGTAAACCTGTTAGCCTTGATAGATGTGAGTCTGGATACATGGCGTCTAAAGAAAACGTAACTCTTCCAGGCGGTGAAAATGCATCTATGGATCAGTGTTGCCAATGCAGACCCGGCGAAACTTGTGGATATTGTGAAAAGGAAGCTATGTGCACAGACGAAGAGAAGAGAATGTACGTCGCGGAAGAGGAGGAGTGTTTCGATGTACCTCCACCCCCTATCGAAGAAGAGGAAGAGACTTCCGGTCCTTCCGGTCCTGCGCCAGAATATGAAGAAGATGTTCCACTCACGGGCCTCGCGTGGTGGAAGAAACATTTATGGCTTATCTTTTTATTCGGTTTCTTAATAGTTTTATCTCTATTAGGGTTATGGTCTAGATTACCTAGCTATTCTCCACTTAAAAAGAGAATACCCGTTATCATAGGCGTGGTTATACTTTTGGATGTGTTCGCTATCTTACTCGTAAAATATTTAAAGTAATGAGTTGGTATACGTATATGAAGAAAGTTATCATCGCTTTACCCGGAACTGAATTTTCTGAACAATTCATATTGGCGTGGACGGATACACTTTTACAACTCACTAAACAGGGATATAATGTCGCCGTTATAAGTGGATTTTCTGATAATAAGCAATTTTCACGTATGAATACGATAGGTATTGATATTAAGAGGGGTCAAAATCAAAAACCGTTTGATGGTAAAATTGAATACGATGTATGGTTGACCATAGATTCAAATATACTCTTCACACCAAAACAAGTTGTTGAACTCATCGAGGATACCGATAAGTATCCTATCGTGTCAGCTGTGTATAGGGTAAATCAAAATGATTTATCTGCGATATCTAACATTGATGATGAATTACTCGTCAAACATGGAACGTACCCGCGCCTCACGAAGGAAATGGTGGATCCCAATATTAAACACGTCAAAGTAGCCGCAACAGATCTTGGAATGATCGCGTGTCGTAGGGACGCTCTCGAAAGTATACAATATCCACACTTTTTCTACCCACTCGTGAATATCAAGACAGAAGAGGAAGAAATATCTTCTATTGTTTCAGATTCTATGGCGTTTTGTATGAAGGCCCGAGACGCAGGTTTGGAAATAACAATTAACACTGATGTCATGGTTGGAAATCAACAAAAAATTATCATGTAAAAAATTTACCTCTTAACGTACTCCATACGTTCAAAGATAAAATATTTTTATATTATAGATGCAAGTATTCATAATACTGGCTATTGTATCCTTAGTGGTCGTTTTTTCAGTCATGAAATTATTACAGTACAGGAAAGAAAATTCAGAGGATTGTGAAGGTGAGTGGTTGTGGACTGAGTGTGATAAAAAATGTAGTGGGGGCGATAGTGTTAGATATGGAACATTTAGAACTACAAAAGAAGCTACATATAATGGTAAATGTGAATATAAAACGGGTGATAAAATAACCGAAGCGTGCCCGGCTTCAGAGTGCCCTCCGGAGAACTGTGAAGGTGGTGAAGTATGGTCAGAAACTTGTGAAGGTTCTTGTAGTGATGATAATGCAATTTTATATGGTAAGTATATAGTCACATCCGAAGAAAGATATTTGGGAGAAAAGTGTCCGTATGAACCCGACGAAATTTTAATAAAAGACTGTCCAGTAAACATGTGCCCACCGGAAGATTGTCAAGGGTATTGGGAACAGGATGAGGAGTGTGAAGATGGTTTATGCTCGGGCGATCCGAGACCCCAAATTGGAAGTACATACGTAATAACTAAACCAGGTGCGTATGGAGGAGCGTCATGTGAAGCTGAATCTGGAGCTACAAAAAATGAACCATGCCCGGATGCTAAATGTCCTGCCGAAGATTGTGAAGGGTATTGGGAACAGAGTGATGCGTGTCAAGAGGGTTTATGCTCGGGCGATCCGAGACCCCAAATTGGAAGTACATACGTAATAACTAAACCAGGTGCGTATAGAGGAGCGTCATGTGAAGCTGAATCTGGAGCTACAAAAAATGAACCATGCCCAGATGCTAAATGTCCTGACGAAGATTGTGAAGGGTATTATCAAATTGATGAATATTGTTCTGGTCCATGTGGAGATAAAGAATCGCCAACTTGGCCTAATGGTAGCACTATAAATGCGAAGTTTGTGATAACTAAACAAAGTGTTAATGAAGGAGCGTCATGCGGAGCTGTCGATGGATATACAACAACTATACCGTGTCCAGATGCTGATAGATGCCCATCAGAAGATTGTACTGGGGTATTTGAAAAATTGGAGGCACCCGAATGTAATTCTGTCGAAGAAGGGGTTGCGTGTGTTACAGATGGAGTATATTATGCTGACAAAAATGATACATTCGGACTATCTTTAATCGAAGGATGGGAATTTGTGTATTATAAACAGACAGGAGGACCTCATTATGGTGGAAACGCGTGTCCACACGATGATGGATTTGTTTCCACTCAGCAAATTTCATCGTCATAAAAAAAATATTTTTAATTAGTAATACGAAAAGGAATGGGTTTTGGAAAACTAATTGGAAATTTTAAACCTATAAAAGTACCCGGTGGTAGCGTGGGCGATGACGCAGCTGGAATTGGATCCGGAGCTGGAAGATATGCGGATAAGGTTGACCCGCAAAATATAAATATTAAAGTTGACGCAGCCCCCCCTGCACGACCACAATCGACCGCACGCAAAGCAGCTAAAAATGCTGCAAAGTTGGCTGTTGTTGCTGGATTAGGTGGATTATATTTTTATTTGAAAGATGAAGAAAATGATGAAAAGAGAAAAGTATGTAAAAAAAAGTGCGTACCGGTAAACTGGGATGATTTCATAGGATATGAAGATTCTTTATGGAAATCATGTGCAGAATTTGGGGATGACGAAAAGGAAGAAAAAGGTTGTAAACCTAATTCCCTCAAAGATGACGATGGAAAAGAGGTAGGACATCAATTGGGAGAGGATTACTGTAAAGAAGAATATGGTGATGACTGGGAAGAAAATTGTAAATATTACAATTCAGGTAAAATCGCCAGAGGTGAACTCATGTGGCAGCCCCACCCTCCTCGTGAACCTGAAGAAGGTCAACCATATTGTACGCCAGAGCTTGATAATCCTTTAGAGGAAACGTGTCCTCAATATTGTGAAGAGGCGTGTAACGACGCGCACCCCAAAACAAACCCATTTGATCCTAGTAGCTGGTGGAATGCGTTAAAGGATACGTGGCCGTTTAGCGAATTACCCGATAATCTTCCTTGGACAACTATCATTCTCGTCATCATGGCTGTGATTTTAGTCCCTATCGTTCTTTCATTGGTTAAATAAATCATATTTAAAGATTCAAGTCATAACATGTATATGCTTGAATGTCCGAGTGGTCTAAGGAGGACGACTTAAGATCGTCTGTGCTATGCACGCGTGGGTTCGAACCCCACTTCAAGCAACTTTAACCCTCATGTTAACGTATTTCAAATACGCTAAAATGAGATGCTTTAAGAAATAAATATAATATATACTAGTATGCAAATATTCGTGAAAACTCTGACTGGAAAAACAATAACTCTCGAAGTGGAGTCTTCGGACACTATAGATAATATCAAAGCTAAGATTCAAGATAAGGAAGGTATTCCACCCGATCAACAACGTTTGATCTTTGCGGGAAAGCAACTTGAAGATGGTCGCACGTTAGCGGATTATAACATTCAAAAAGAGTCTACTTTACATCTCGTACTTCGTTTACGAGGTGGATTAATCGCATACTAATTGATCAATCTCCTTTTCATACGTTTGAGACATGAGTATGGTTTTTAGATCTCGTGTGAACGTTATGTTATTTTTTGGAATGTCTCCCCATAGACGTTCATTGGAAACGAATTGATTTATATTTTCGTCACTTAATAGCGGTTCCAATAACAACCAATTTGGTTCACTGTATTTAATTTTTTTACATCCTCTTGCGAATCTTCTACAATAAATATACCACGCCGCTATACTTTTGTAAATGTGTATGGGTTTCTTTCCCTGCTCTAGACATTTCTTTAACGATGGCACGACGAATGTATGGAATTTTGTAAAACCATCCATACAAATTCTATCGAGACAATCCTTATTGTTTACACTCGAAATACGTTCTTCTATTTTTTCTGCGTATTCGTGTATATCAAAAGGTAAATCTATATCTATAGATGGTATGATCTCTTCTTTTTGTAAGCGTTCATAGTGTTGTCTATGACTCGGGAGGTTCATGATTTCATCGAACGTTTCACACCCAGACAATACACCAAGGTAAGCGAGTGACGTATGTCCACCGTTAAGAATTCTAAGTTTGGTCTGTTCGTATGGTTCTAAGTTTTCGGTTATTATAGCTCCAACTTGGGTCAAGTCTGGAAACTCCGATGCGAACTTATCTTCTATGACCCATTGTGTATATTCTTCTGTATGTACCGGGTTTTCACTGAGATGACTACCCGGAAAGATGTTTTCTATCTCGTCTTGTAATGCGCGCGTAGGTCTGGGTGTTATACGATCTACCATACATGAAGGAAACTTAACGTTTTCTTTTATCCAGTCAGCGAGTTCGAACTGATTGGTTTGGTATAGATACGCTAGAAATTGGGCTTCTAGAGCAACACCGTTATGACTGCTATTATCACATGAAAGAATAGTTATGGGCGATCTTCTATTACGTAGTCCACACGCTAAATATTCATAAAGGGGGGAACCGGGTGCATAGCCACTTTCAGTAACCGTGACGGTTATGAGATGTACACTGGGTAATGTGAGCAAATGTTTAGCTATGGTTCTATTCTTAGTCCAATCTATATAATCGAGATGAGATCTAACTAATCTGTACGAAGAAGGTGTTTTTAGTATGTAATCATCAACTTCCCGAATTCCTTCGTTTCTTAAACTGACAGCTACTATTCCCCATCGAAGGTCCCCGGTTCGTTCCATGTAATCATCTATGTATACGGCCTGATGTGCCCTGTGGAAAGCTCCATATCCTATATGAACTATACCCGTTTGACATAGTGATTTATTGTACGATGTTTTTAGCATTAAATTAATATAATATTTAAAAAAATAAGCGTATATAAACACAAATGGGTCTCCAGATCATAACGGGAAATATGTTTTCTGGTAAAACTTCCGAGTTGATAAGAAGACTGAAAAGATTGAAGGTCATAGGTAAAAAGATTATCGTTGTCAATTCAGCTAAAGATACGAGATCCCCTGATGAAGTGTTAAAAACCCACGATAATGTCAGTTTCAAATGTATAAAGGTTTATGACTTGTTTGATGTGCTTCACATGGATGAATTCGACGAGGCTGATATAGTCGCTATAGATGAGGCTCAGTTCTTTCCGCGTCTTAAAAAGTTTGTAGATTGTGCTATGTACGTGAATAAGGATTTGATAATCGCAGGTCTGGACGCTGATTCGTTTCAAATGAAATTTGGTGAGATATTAGATTGTATTCCTATGGCGAGTGAAATGACAAAACTTTCTGCACTTTGTATGCGATGTAAAGATGGAACATCTGGACCCTTTACAAAACGTATCACAAACAATAAAGAAATTGAACTTGTAGGAGGTTGTGATATGTATATGGCTGTTTGTGATAAACACTTAAAATTTTGAAGCATTCAAATATAAATGAATAATCCTCCTCTCACGTTTATAATAAACCTGATGAATTGTGCGGCATTTATAGGTGGAGGATCTTTAGAAATGATGACACCTATAAATGTCGCAGCTGCTATACCCGGTACATTGATATCTCAATTGTATCCTAAAAAACTTTCTGAAAAGTATACCAACGGAAATGAAACTGTGTTACGAATTGGGGATGTTTTTATTCATTGGCTACCAGCTGCTATATTATTTAATCGTTATAAACGTAAAGTGAAAAATAAACACGTATTGATGGCTATGATACTACCCGGATTGTACTTTTCTTTTAAACAAAAAAAAGGAGAATTTGGTATTACAGATCCTATAAAACACCTCAAAGAAACATATCCAGGCGTCCCCTTGTGGGTATTTTCTATTTATGCTGCGAGCGCGTTATCTATGGTGCGCTGAGATTTCGGGTGGTGGAAACCAAGAAATTGTCTCATCAACATCTGAATCTTCCACAATTTCGTTATCTGTGGCAGCCCATTCAGCATCGAGTTGGTTTAAAAAATCGGCCAATCCCGGATACGCGATTTCGTCAGCGGAATGCCAGGTTGGAACATACGTGGGCATGTGCGGAGGGGGACCTTCTACACCCCAACTTCCATCCGTCATATTAGACAATGTCATAGGTTCGTTTTGGTCCAATACAAATGATGGGGGGCGTACTTTGTCTCTCAGTTGTTGGATCGTATCACAAATTTCTAGATAATCTCCTTCGGGAATATTATCCGAATTTTTATCAATCAAATCAATAAGTTTATGAAAGAGATCCATTTTATTATATTATTTTAGAAGTTCTAAGCTACTTAGGTTCATATTTGAAATTGACATCCTTTTTATATTTTTCTTCATTTCTTCGAATTCATCTAATAGGTCATCTATATCTTCGTTCGTATATCTAGCATTTTTAATTCTTTCATGGAGATCTAAAACCATTCTGAAAGTTTCATCATCAGCGCTACTTCTTGATAAGAAGGAAATCAATTTCTTACTCTTCTTATAAAGAATGCGTACATTTCCCAATCGTTCTGAATCTATGGGTTTTTTTACTTGAATGTATCTTTTTTCGCCACATTCATTTACTGCTTCAATTATTATATGTTTTTCGACTTCTTCTTCTTGTTTTTTCATTTTAGTTGAAATCTTTAGAATGTCGTAAAGAGATTTTAGAAGATTTGTCATTTTTTCTGGGTGTGGGAGGGGGTGTGTTAGGTATTTCTTCTCGAAGTACTTCTTTCCAAATAACACGTTGTATGTCTGAGCAGAGCGGTGCCGTGGCTAGACAAAACGTCAAGGCTTGTTCGTGTGTGTAATAGCTCATTCCTTTTGTTTTTCTTCTTCGCAAAATCTACTTAGGTTATTTTCGATGTGAATGAGTTCAAGTTGAACATCGAGATAGATTCGATACGGGGCATCCCAAAGAGCTGTACGAACCCATTTATAGAGATTGAATACGTACTGAGGTCCCATGGACACGGTGGTGTTGTATAGAGCCAGGAAAATGGTCATTATATTTTACTTACTACGATTCTTTTTAAATTCATTCATAGTTCTTATAAAATCAGCTATCGTGATACAAGCTAAACTAGTGCAAAATGTTATAGCTTGCGGCCCCGTCATATATTCTTCTCATATTTTTAGTTCGCAAGTTCCTCGATCCTCTTGATATAACCAGTTTGGAGATATTCATCAATCTTAGAAGCGATGGATTTACCAATACCCCTGATCTTATTGGGACCTTCCGCGAGTTCCTGCCCACTCATAACCTCGAAATCAAGGTTGCTGATGATATCCGCAGCATTTTTGTAAGCTTTGACTTTGTACTTATCCTGGGATCCATTGTCACCATCTTCGAGATCAGCGAGAAGGTCGAGAGTCCACGCGATACTCTGGTTAGTATCAGTGTTTTGAAGTTGCTCGAGTCGACGAATCGTACCAGTCTTCAAAAACTCCATGGTTTTTGAGATGATAGATTTACCAAAACCCTTGAGTCCGGCGATTTGCTGAACATCGGTGATAGCAAAATCAAGTTCCTTGATGGTACGAGCAGCCTTGGAGTAGGCTTCGCATTTGTAGTCGTTGTACTCCAGAGATGCCAGAAGGTCAAAAGCATTGGCGAGATTTTGATTGTATGAAACATAGTATTCATCTTCGTCAGTCTCAGTTTCCGTATCAGATTCATAGTCGTTGGAACACACGGACTCTTCGTAGTCGGGATCTTGTTGCTCGAGGAACTCGTTGATCTTGGATGCGATAGACTTACCGATACCCTTGATATGAAGTAGATCCTCACCATCGATGATCTCATAAGGAGTGTCGGCCACAATCTCATAACCCTTCTTGTACGCGGTGGACTTGAAGTAATCTTCTTCATGACTGCATAGATTCATGAGGTGATCAACAAGTGGGATATTATTGTGGTTGATGATAGTGAACTTCTTATCCGTGACTCGAGCGGTTTCATCGTACATAGAAGGACTCATGTTGCGATACGTGTTGAGCTCTTCGAGGGCTTGGACGCGCTCGTTCTCAGATTTTGTAAGAAGTTTCTTGAGATTCTCGATCTTGGTACGAGATTCATCATAAGAGTCAAAGTCGCCCATAACTGCGCGAATGTTTCGGTAGGTTTTGATGTCGTCGGCGAGGCTGGCGTTCATGATTTTGAGTTCAGCGTTCTCCTTCTCGAGCTTGAGAATGTAGCTGGCAGTAGAGGTAGACTTCATGGCGGGCATTTTGTTATGAAAAGTTCATGGCATAATGTCGACTTAGGTGTTTAAAGAAATAATTTGTGAAAATGGTAGAAATGTTAGCTCTCGGAAATCCCGTAGTTCCACAAAGACCGCGATTATCACAACTAAAATCAAAAAACAGGATTCAACTTCGTCGTCCCATCCGTCGCGTCAAAGTTCAAGCTGCTTTACCCGATTCAGACCTCGTAAATTACGCGGCGTTTCAACTTGCTTCGTGGGTCATGCCGATGGCTATCGCCGGACGCCTGCTTAAGATGGAATGGCCTGAGATTAGTGTTGGATTGGTTGCCCTCGGTGTGACCAAAACTTTCCTATCTGCTAGTGGAATCATACATTATTAGATGAACTCCACTTTTTACTTAAATCCGGAAAATATTCTTTCAGTAAATCGAAATATTCTTGCAAGTAATTGAATTCTATCATATCTTCATCACTCAAACCCCCTTTATCTGGACTCATTCCCATTCGCATAGCTTCGAAATATGAGAATCTTTTATAAAAATTTTCGAAGACACGAGAGGATAACAAACTTCTGTCCTTTATTCGTAAGACGCGTAATTCTTCTTTTATTCGGTCAAGGTGTACCATTTACATATTATCAATTTTTTTAATCGCATCTTTACGTTTTTTATAATTTTCACTCTGCTTTTCTAATTCTAAGAGTTCTTCAGTATTATCATTAATTTCATCTCTTTTCATATCTATAAGATTTAACACGTGATTGATTATATTTTCGTTAAAATCCTGATCTATATTTTCATCATTAAAAATTACGTCATACCCCGAACTATGGATAAGATCCACCATGATGGGTTTACATTTTTTTTGAGGGTGACATACCTTTACCGTGAGATAATATGAATGTGTACACGGGTCTATCAGAGCTGTCGACGCCGCCAGGCACTTGGGTATGATGAGAAACATTTTGTTAGACTTTTGTTTTATGGATTTTTTTGTGAAATGATTTGTTACGCGCTCGTCATCCCTGACGCGTGATACTAAATTTTCTTTATATAAGACGGGTTTTAACTTTATAACCTGTTCCTTTGGTTCCGTTTTGTTAACATCCATGGTTATACTATTCCCCATTATACCTATACCACAACCCTTCATGGTTGTAGCTATACTGGTCACGGTTATATCGAGTTCATATTTAGAAAAATTTACAAATGTAACTGTAGTTGGATTAGAGTAACGTAATTTTGAACGCAATGTTCGTTTTAAAAGGGTACATGAACCTAATTCTGTTCTATAAGGTGTAGAGTAAATGCATGGGAACATGTTAGTGTATTTTCTTCTTGTCATTTTTGTACTCGTATTGTGATATTCTTTTAAAAATTCTTGTAGAACTGGATCAATAGGTTTATACCAAGGGGGTAATTTTACCGCATTATTATTTGAATATAGAAGATTCATTATAATTATATGAGAAATTTTGTTATTATTGAATTATATCTCGTCCCGTGAAACATTTCACCTGTTCCTGATAACATCTATCATCGTGGTGATTTTTTTTACAAAAATCGACATTATTAATACAAGACTCATCTCCCAAAGTTCCGAATACATGATCAAAGAAGGGAAATATGATGTTAAAGTTATATTTTTCACCCTTTTGTGAGTGGTGAATAGTGTGATATTTCCATAAGTAGTTATATATGGGACCAAGTGGAAAAAAACTCAATTTAGGTGGACCTTGTAATATAGTCACGTCATGCTCATACGCATGAAATCTTGTATGCCAATTGTTCCATAGTAAATTATGTAATAATGCTACAAGTACTGATACTAATAATGGTCGTGGGATGACAGGTCGTATCAATACAAAAAATGATATAGCTAGACCTATACTGAGAGACCATGGAAAATATGCACTCCTATCATCTGGTTTATTTTCTTTCATAGTCATGTCTATATTTATGAGTTTGTGATGGTCGTGATGTGAGACGGCTGTCTTTTTTAAATATTCTCCTATAAATGGAAACTTGCCAAGAAATTCGGGATCTCCATGCATAATATGTTTATGTAAAAACCATTCATAAAATGAAATCATAATATAAATTAATATCACGTGATAAAAATGTTTCATTATTATATATCGGATGTTTTTTTTCGAGAAAAGAAAATTTATCGATTTCATTCATTTGAATGTAAAGTCTCAGAGTTTTGCTTCAACTATAATTTTTTTACTATTTTTTATATTATTTCCTATACAAGTCGTGATAACATCTATAATTCTTATAACGCTGTACCAATATAAGTTATATAAATCTACAAATGAATACAAACGAGTAGGATATACACCCGAGTCTGGTGATGTACTGATATTTTTCAATCATTTAAGCTATGATATACCTGATTGGATAGTTTGGGATTCTGTTATGAGTTTGCATACTAATATACCAATTAGACACATTGCTACAATGATAGATGACGATCATTACATAGAATTAAAAACTGCAGACAATTCAAACTATGATAATATAACTAAAAAGAATATAGGAGGTAAACCACGTGTAGGTAAGATTGATTATTTATACGAGGATTGGGCTCACGGTGAAGTAATGGTAATAAAAACAAACAGGAAAGTTGATACGGATATAAAAGATAAAATTTTAAATGGGTGTATGAAAGATGGATATTGGAGTAATGGTGGGTGCTTGGGACATTTCAACAAAGTACAAAAAATTATAGACGAGTCTTGTCCATTTTTTTTATCTACTGAAGATATAGTTAAATACTATGATAATGCCAAAATTGGATACGTCAAAAATTAAACTAGCTGCGATTATTTCTATATGTAGATATGTATACGTGGAATATTTTCATAATGACGTTTACGATTTAACTTTGGGTATTGTCAATGGGTATGTTGTAATGAGTGTACTTTTACACGTTTTACGAATTCCTTGGTATCTTATACTTTTAGTATTAACTTCAAGGTTTATGTATAGAAAACACTTCGGGGAAGATATAGTAAATGCTGGAAATCATATGTATAACGTTATAGCCTTTTTCGTAATGACATTGGTAATATTTTCTCTTTCATATAATCGTTAAAGTTCTGAATATTAAAGATATTGTATATAGATAACATAATAATGTTATTATCTAGATTCGCCATATCACGTCCTCGCATGAAAGTATGTACTAAAGCTAAGAAAGACTTCGTAGAACCAGCGGATGCTCCTGGAGAGGGAAGACGACGACCACCTTCTCCAGAAGATGAAATGCACCCCATTAAAAGATTTATCATGGACGTTTTCAAGATAAAAGAAATTGATTACGATGAATTTAAAAAAACTAACAAATGGGCCATACGTCCGAAAAACAAGAATAAAGAGTAAAAACAAATATAAGTAATATAAAGATGTACATTAACGCAGAATATTCCAAATATCCACAGCGTCTTAATGATGTGCATAATATTCTCCAATCCTTAGATGGATATTTTCATAGTGTATCTCCGAAAGCTTGTTTTACAGGAATCATAAGGGAGATTGAAGATTACCAGGATATGTTATATGTAATTGTTTCTAAGAATCAATACAACGCTCTTTCTGTGCATGAAAGGGATTATTTTCACGACAGAATTAGGACTATATGGAAACTATTCCATGAAGAAATGTTCAAAATTGTAGATGAAGATGATGACGTATTGTATGTCAGCTGGGAAGATAGTCCTAGGTCTCGATAATATCGAGCATAAAGTCCTTGTTAAATTTTCCTATACGTATTTTACCATCGTTTATTAAAGTAGAAATTTGTTCCCCAATCTTTTCATTATCCTTCCATGCCTGATCATTTTTCGGGTCGCTCGGAAGTTTCGGCATGAATGCCATGAACGCCACCATCTTTTTATGAATAGAAAGTTCCTTATCTTGCATAATTTGCTTCACGTTTCTGGGAATATTGTCGACGTTCATTATATTCAATATAATTTTTAATTTTATCATTCCTAACGCGTATTAAAAGGAAGGTCATTATATAACGTACTATGAACATTGTTTACCCCGTCCGTATTTTTACTATGCGTAATGTAAAAGCGCGAGCTGTATCCGATCCCGATCAGTTTGATGTTGAAATTAATTCAGCTCGAGGATTTTCCACTCCTAACAAAACACGTCGAAAGTCTGTAGAAGTTCGTCGCATGAAGCGTGATAACACTATAATGTATGACCCAGATCAATATGACCCCGATGCTAATCAGAGATACTCACCTCCTATGGATGAAGCTTCTCAACTTATAGATAATTATCGTATCCCCGTAGATCTAGAATGTGTATCCAGGGATGAAGTTATAGAAGCACAGAATCTATGGGCAAAGTCGATTGTAGATATTTCTAATTGTTTCCTAGGAGGTGGTGATTATGTAAGTCTCGCGGGTGATCGTGCGGGTGAATTGTATGGTTACGATCATTCTAACGTTCTCTTCAAACCGACTAAGGCTGTAGAGCAGCAGTTTCGCCCAACTGCAAATGATGCCATGTCTTATTTCGTCGGCCATGATGCGGTTATCAGTGGGTACAAGGAAGATCAGGGGTTCGCTATAAACGCTAAAAAGGGGTTCAGTCGTGTCGTGTTTAATAATCATCAGATAGATTGCCATAACCAGGTAGCGATAGCTATGGGTACCTACGAATTTACATGCGCAACCACGGGGGAAATTTCGGAAGTAGAATACACGTTCGGGTACAAGCGCAACCCGGATGGAAAGGTGCGTATATGTCTTCATCATTCATCCATCCCTTACGAATCGAAGGATTCAGTTCACGTGAAACGGGTTGAAACGCCACACGTGAAGCCTAATGTTGGTTTAATAAACGATCCAGCTCAATTCGATGATGAAGTTAACGGGCACAGGTATGGGATTTCTTCGAGTTGGTAAACTCTGTTGCCTTTTTGGGAGTTTTACAAATGGTATCACCACAATGATCCCTGTTTTGATAAATGGAATTTATTGATGTGGATATTTCACCACACTTTTTTAAGGACCATCTTCCTAAGACAGGTTTATCAGTTTTTAATATAAAATCTATAATTCGTCTCAACATATATTGTTTAATGTCTTGATGTTTAATTAACTTAATTTGATCAACTCTATCCCGTAATTTAAATCTGATATTACTGGATCGTTTCTATCTACACATAGCTTTATTCTATATATAGCTTAAAAGATATATTAGATAAATTTTTAATGGATAAGAAAGAACGGGGGCAGTTTTATACGGTTAACCATTCTTATATCATGGATGGTTTTGATAAACCTACTTCCAAAGTACTCGAACCATTCGCTGGAAAGGGTGATCTTTTAGATTGGATAGGTCATACGAATTATGAAGCGTATGATATAGATCCAAAGAGAGATGATATATTGAAGAGAGATACACTTGAAAATCCGCCATGTTATAAAGATACATTTATCATAACAAATCCTCCATATCTCGCTAGGAATAAATGTAGTTCGAAAGGAATTTTTGATAAGTACGACACGAACGATCTTTACAAGTGTTTTATAAATTCATTGATTGAACAAGAAGAAGGATGTTTAGGAGGAATATTTATTATTCCGGCGGGATTTTTTCTTTCACCTAGGGATGTAGATGTAAAGTGTAGACACGATTTTATGAGTAGGTATAAAATAACAAAGGTTAAATTTTTTGAAGAAACCGTATTTCCGGATACGCCTACGACGGTTGTTGCTTTTTCATTCGTAAAATCTCCAAGACTTCTTGATTCTCAATCAATTAAATGGGTACAGAGACCATCGGGTAAAAGTAAAATTTTTAAGATGGAGAAAAGTAATAAATGGATTATAGGTGGAGACATATATAACATTCAAACAAATCCTACCATAAAAATTTCACGTTTTGTAAAAAATAAGGAAGCCGAAAATATAACAAATCTTACGTTGTGTGCTTTGGATAGTGGAACTATGGATGGAAGAATCCGATTAGAATATAAAAAGGATTTTGTGTATCAAGGAATTGATACGAGTAGAACATACGCAACACTTTGCATCAAAGGCATGATTCTATCCGAAGAAGATCAGATAAGGGTAGCTAAAGAGTTTAACGAAATATTGGAAACTAGACGCGAACAATACTGGAGTTTATTTTTACCACAATACAGAGAGAGTAAGGAATATGCACGTAAACGGATTCCATTTGATTTGTCTTACAAAATAGTATCTAATCTATTATCAAGCCACTCGAAATAGTCGTATAAGTCCCCAATATAGATATTTGGGTGTTTAAGATGACTAAACTTGGATACATGTTTGGAACATGTATCACCATCTAAAATGTTGACAAAAATTATATTTTTATCAAATGTATCATCGTTTGTCAGTTTTAACTGAGCCTTGACGAATTCGTATACACACTTTATAGATCTGGTTTGTGAACCTCCATCTCCGACGATACACTTGAAATTATAATAAATCTCGAGGTTGTTAAACGATTGGTTTCCATCGAAATCTTCGGTCCAGTCAAAGTTGCCATTTTCACCCCCGTAGGGTTGGGGGCGACTTTCGAATGCGTTGGTCTCGGTATTTATACGCATATTGTCGCTCTTTTCACAAGGATAACGTGTTCCTTTTTCGATCATTCTTCGTTGGTATTTCTCAGCTTTCATAGAATTTTCACCCGAAATATCGTCTACACCAAAAAACTCATGCCTCAATTGCTTGGTTAATTCAGAACCAGGTTTAACTTCTGAGGGACGAGATGGGCGAACTCGTTGACTGAGCAAAATTCTTTGGCGTTCGTTGAGAGGGATGTCATCCATGTCCGCGTACATTTTTATCGAAAATATGATATTCTTTGGCGACTTAGGTTTTCAAATCACTATCCGCCGTATAATATGTCTTCCCCTTAGTGGCGAAACTATGAACCCTAGCATATGCCCATGCTTGGGGAGATGCTCCTGGTCGGTGCCCGGTTCTCCATGCAGCGAGTCCCCTATTGTAGATGGTCTTCACGGTTTTCAAAGGAATTTTAGTAGCCTTAGAAATTTCAGGGAGGGATTTAGCTCCCGGATACATCTTCCTAAACTTTTGGGTGTAGGAGGAAGTCTTGGTTTTTTGTCCCGTATCTGTTCGGAATTTTGTATAGTCTTTTTTGAGCATTTTAGTGTATCGCACTTCAACTTCTCTGAGTGTTTTGAGACCTCGGAAATATTTAAGTGGAGCGTAAATTTTTCCCTTAGTCCTTCGTAGTTCTCCAATTTTTTTAATAATTTGGACATCTGTGAGAGGCATATTACTTTTTCCCAATATTTTTATCGTCGAGAATATAAATGGCTAAAGTATGTTCCATGACTATAACGGATATTACGACACCGAAACATATTGATATGTTTTTTAACACTGTATGGAATTTTAACGAGCCTGTACGAATTGAATTAAACACGGCGTATTGTAATAATTTATCGTTAGGAAGGGTTTTATCTATGAAGAAGGTTCTGGATCAACATAGACCAAACTCTAGAAAGTACATTGAATATAGTACGATTGTAGTTGGTTCTCAAATAGCGCGACGTATATTACAAGTGGGTCTCTTCTTAATAAGACCAGAAAGACCTGTATACATTAAAGTCGCGTGACGAGGGAGTACGATAATGTGAAGGAGTAAAATATATACGACCAGCCGAATGGTTGAAGATACATGGTTGCCGAAGTTGAGATGAAAGGAATGATATACTTCCTCTTACTATTATTTCCAATATAGACTCGTTTGAGAAATTCAGTTATCATGAATACGAGTACCGTGTGAATGGATATTTGTTTTATGATATGTCCCATATATTTAGTTTACATTTTTAAATCGATTGTATTTAATTCTTCACGACGTTTTTCGTCTATGTTAAATTTAAATACCGGTTTTGGCATATTATTATTTTTTCTGTTCAGAGTCATGATGATAATATAATTAGATAAAGGTATCTTTTCACCTACTCTCGTAGTTACAGATTTACCATTTTTAATCATAACTAAATCATTTTTTATAAAACCGTAAGTTATGTCGTCAGTCTTTATAGCTTGTTCATCTTTCGCATGTTTACCAGCATATACATCATTCACAAATCTATCAACTTTTTGTATAGATGTAGTACCTGGTACATCTTTCTTTTTAACTTCTATATTACCAGTTTTATCTTCGGTAAAAGATACAAGTTGAACATTTTCATTTATAGGAGGTTTTTTGAAATATAAAAAATATACAACCACCAAAATGACTAAAATTATCAGAACCCTGGTATGATTCATTACTATAGAAATATAAAATAAATTTCTACGTTTATTATAAAATGGTTTCTAAAATCGATTTCACATTAATTGGCATCGCAGCTATGGCGGCGGCCATATACACACCCATAGCTTCCATGGGTATCGATCGTTTCAACAAATGTGATTCTATCCAGGACAGCGAGGCTTACGCCAATAAGAAAATGTTTCTTTCCCAGACGCTCACTATCGCTTTGACGATCCCCGCTACATTTCTCGCGTACTATCTTTTCGATAAGATCTCCGGTCCTTCTAAGAGTGGCATCCCCCTGATGGCTGTAGTCGCGGGTGTTACTGGTATAATCGCGAGTGTTTTTACTTACCAGCTTCAACAAGCTGATGAATGTGGCAAAGTTAAAGATGACGCTAAAACTTTCGTCGCTCTAGGCATAACGGGTTCTGTCATGCTCACCGTCGGTGGTCTGATCATGTTGGGTATGAGGAATAAGCAACGTTTTTACCCGGTAGCACCCACTGCCTCGACTGAAGCTGTTTTAGCAGCTAATAAAGTCGCTTGAGATCGCGAAAGAGTTATATTAAATAAAAATATATAAAAAATAGATGGAACTTTATGAAGCCGCATATATAACGTGTATGTTAATAGTATACGTTATACGACGGGCTGGTTCTGTATCGTTTGAAGAAAAAGTTAAAATTCTTCAGTTCATTTCAGATTTAGTTTTAAGTTTGGATACTAATCTCTGCAGTATATACAACTGTGAAACCAAAAAGGCGCTTATGTATGCCACGGAATAATTTGCACCTTTCCTGGCTTGGTATATTAACCACAGGACGCTTGATATTATACCTATCAATATTGAACTCATACTATAACTACCCACATCGTCAGTTACATATACATCCTTAAGATGTACTAATATTTGACCTACACCTAAAGATATCGCCGATGTCGCCAAAAAATCATCTATCCGCATCTTTATTTATATAATAAAAATATTTTTATTCTATAAATGAACACTATCCCCGCATCCAAGCAAGCAGATGCTCTCACAGAGCGCACTAAGCTTCTCATCAACAAGTATAAGAAGACTGGTATTAATAAGGAGAACCTTTGTGGTCTCGTCTCCACTCTCATGATGGAGGTTCAGAAGGTCAAGAAGCTTTCTGGACCCGACAAGAAGGATCTCGTAATAAGCCTCATTTACTCTGTCATTGAGGAGATCGACGAGGGTCCCGAGGACAGTGAGGTTGAAACTATTTTAAAGTCTATGGTCCCTGCCATGATTGATAGTTTTTCTGTCATGTTAAAGTTAAATAAGGCTTGCGCTTGTTTGTAAATAACAATGAAGTTCCCATCTTTGGAAACTATGATTATGTATGGAATATATACAGTAAAGGATTTATTACTATATACAAACGATAGACTACAGAAAAGAAATATCGTACCACTTAACGAGTGTGTAAAATGCTCGTTTGTGTATAGTGGAAATGCATGCCATAATTGTATAGCTATTTAGGTTTAATTACTAAACCTAATACAGATTCTAAATTGTTTTGATCCCGTTTTAATGGTTTTTCTCGTTTTAATCTTAGTTGTTCGTTAGTACCCGAAGCGCTCTTTATTTCGTACATCTTTTTTGTGTTCGAAACAATGGGAACTATTACATCCTTTTCCGATTTTTCGTTTATGTCTAACTTATCCTCCACTTTATCTACAATAGAATTGGATCTAAATTCCTTTATATCGAGATCCCCACCGAACACTTTCAACGTTTGTCTTTTAGGCGCGGGTTTTATGTGACTGAGTTTTCCAAATTTCTTTTTACGCATGAGTATCATGTTAGAACACATGATACTTCCACGCGTGAGTCCGTATGTTTCCAGAGCATAGGTTTTCATACAACTCCACGAACAAAATTGTCCACATGTTGAAAATACATCACGACGATTGTCGTATCTGACGGGTAGTTTAAGTGTTTCACTTTCATATGGATGACAACACCACCAACACCACGTCATTATCTTTTTTTTAAGTATTTTCTTTAAGTTTTTTTATAGTTCTATATTATAATGGCGAAGTCGCCTTTGGGAGTTATCCCACCTACTATATTTGTGTTGATAATGATAATTGCTGGATTTGTAATTTATAATGCTCAGCAAAAACCGGAAGATCCTAAATCTGCCAAAATGTTAGCATCCTTAGGTGTAACTCAGGGTACAGATGTTGACGTTTATGAAAATTCCTCGGATGATTTCAATTCAGTCAAGCAAAGATATGACGATCTTAAAGAAAGATTATCACAATACGGTGATATAATTGATGTAGATGCATTTATCGCCGAGTTAGAAATAGAATGCGCAGTTTATCCGGGTAAAGATGGTTGTGATGAGGATTTATTTGATACAGACGATAAAGGGTGCTGTATTTTAAAAACCCCTGAAATGGCTGATCCTGTAGAATATTCAGATACATCGGGTGAAGTTAAGGTTCAAGATGCTGAGATGGATTTATTGTGTCTCGGTGCTCCTGAAATGAATAGTGATGGAAATCCATATTGTCCTGGTACGAATGAAAGATATAGTTATACTAAAGATTGTTGTGTTCGAGCGTGTGCAGTGTATCCCATGAATGGTGAATGTGAAACAGAAAATTTTCCAATATTTGAAAATGGATGTTGTGAACCTAATGATACAACTAAAAAACGTTTGGAAGCCGAGATGAGAAAAGCTAAAAAGGAAATGCTTGTAGGCATTTCTGCAATGATTCTAGGTGATCTATTTTTAACGGTCATGTTGCCAAAGTTGGGGGCGAAATTGTTACAAGTGACTGGAGCTAAAGAAGTACGTGTCAAGGCTGCCGGGGATGCTGCTAAAGCCCGCGCCAAGACGGCCGCAGAAGCAAGGGGTCTTAACGCCGTAGATACACAAAAGTTAATGGATAATGCGGAAAGGAGAGCTAGGTATAATGAGACGTACAAAAATTCTAAAAATATTAGAAATTTAGTTAATCATGTGGAGGGAATAAAAAAAGGTACTATAAAGGTGAAGCCGGGAGGAAAACCACCTAGAACTATTCTTTCTAAAGCCATAGCAAAAGCTTCTGTAAAGTTTGCTACGAAAGTTGGATCTAGGGTCGCTATATTTTTAGCGAGAGCCATGTTGAAGTTGGGTACAGGCCCTTTGGGGATATTCCTGATGATATACGATATTATATCTATAATAATAGATTTGGGTGATGGGGAAAGTTTACAGACATACATCAGTTTTGAAGATATGGTACAAGGGAGGAACAAAATTATATACGCGGTATGGGATATTTTTCAAAAAGAAGAAGGGGGTCCGTATGAATATCCTATAGTATTTCCAGTGAGTATGGCGTTTCCAAATCAAGCTACCATCGCTCAACAAACAATGACACAAAAATGTATAGAAGATGTTATGACAAAATGGGTAATAACAGGTTTGGTGTCCGATGAACCTTTTACAGCGGAACAAGAAAGGGAATTTGATATATTTTGCAAATACATAGTCATGAACATAGTTGACGAGAATATGTCTGATGCGGGAACTCTTGATATGTCTGAAACTCTAGATGCACTAGATGAGTCTGAAATGGATGTTATAAACAAGTACACAATCGAATTAATAAGAGAGGATCATAAAAAATATTATAAATTTTATTTTGATTCTCTGGTTCAAGAATTACAAAATTCTAGTTTCCAGAAAACCCCTTTGAGTGATGACCAATGGGATCGTATTTTAAAAGATTTTCCAAGCGGACCATGTGGTAATTCTGATCTAAATATTGAAGAAAATATGAGTCCTTCCCCAGATATGATAAAGTTTGTCGATTCTATGTGTGATATATCAAATATGGGTATTTCCCTTACAGATAGGGGTGCTTATTATATAAATAGACCGCTCCAGAGACAGACGTGGTATGTGTATAATTCTATTTACATTCCACCACCACAAGACACTGAAAATATTATAAGCATGTGGACGTCTTCGTATGACACACATACACTGACCATAGATCCACTCGGTCAGAAAGACGTGGATGGGATTCCGCCAGTGGTTAAGGTGCATAGAAAAGATGTAAATGGTAATCCCCTCGACGAAAAAATTGGTTGGCTTACTCCATATGCATATTTAGTAGCTATGTGTGAGGGTAATCGTAATACAAATATAGAAGGTCGTAGATACGTAAAACCCTGTGTAGATGAAGGTGTTAAATTTAACGTTAACACGGGTTTGTGCGAATTTACATCCAAATATTGTTCTCGTTATTTAAGGAGAACTCTGGAGGACTCTGTTTATGTTGCAGATCAAGATAAATCATTTTTAGCATGTGAAACTCCAGCACCTGGGAGTGAAGAGGGTGTATTGAGTTGGGTTTTGGGTGATGAAATGGCGGCGAGATATATGCGGGAAAAGGATGAAGCAGATGCAGCAACGAATGCTTTTCTTGATGATCCATCTGGAGAAAATTTCGGTCGAGCGTTATACGAAAACGTCGGTTTAGCTCCTCAAATACTTACAGGTAAAATTAAAGATGAGTGGGAAAATAATAAAGCAACAAGTTCAAGTGATACTGAGGCGGCTCTTAGAACAGGAATGGACCCCATCGGGGCTAATAATTTTGTTGAATCTATGGATGCAATGCTCGAGGGTAAACCTAGATATTGTGAGAAGGAAGACGAATGTAAGGTGTTTTATGCGAGACATACAGGTGGGAATTTTCAAAATTGGGTTGTATTGGTTGAAGATGAAGATGGTAACGTAATCAGATATCCATCTCCCATGTATTCGGATCAAACTCAAGTCAAAGATAACGAAAAGCATCAATTTTATATTCCAAACGCGAGAGAGGCGGATCCGGAGAAAGGTATAAAAGGTCGAAAAGCTGGATGGTTTAGAGCCACCGCGACGGGTGATATAGAAGAAAATTTGGGTCCTTTAAATGTTTTGACGGGGGGTGATTGTCCCAGAGAAATAACATTTTCATATGACGAAATACCAGTTCCTGTAAATCCTGAAGATCCAACACCGACTTTAGATATATCTTCGTGGAGGGGGTGTATGGAGGAGAAATCTAAAGCTGATTGGCAAGAAGACGTGTCAAACTTTGTCGACAGTGCAGGCGCCGAGTATTCGAAAGGTAAAAGTTGTGCAGATGATATTTTATTTAGTTTAGGCGTACCATATATAGTTGAAGGGGTAAAGGAAGCTGGGGAAGGTTTTATGGATGTATTTGGACCGGATGGGTATTTAGCAAATCCTGATGAATACCTTGGGAATTTCAAAGATGATCTTGAAAATATGGGAGTTGATGAAGTATTCGGATATGACGATATATATTCAGAAGAAGGTATTGCAACAGTCGGTGATTGTTTAAAAGGTAAACAATGTAATCCACTTTTTAGTAATACTGACAATTTACCACCCGATCTTGCAAATGAAATTGACAAATATAATAACCAAAAAAATTTATGGGAGCAAAGTAAGGAAGCACATGAAAACTCTATAGACATGGTGGAGAGTAGAGCTAATGATTTTGCCGATTTTAATAAACAGGCAACAAAAGATTTAGCATTGGCATTTACAAAACCTAGTGACAGTAAACTTGTAGATTTTTTTGGAGTTGGGGAAAGTTTTGAAAATACTTTTGGTGGGGGAGGGGGGAATAGTTTTGTAGACGTATTCAACCCGGGAAATTGGAAGTCCCCCTTCTAACCCCCCCAACCCTAGCGGCACGTACACAAATATAGTGATGCCGCGAACGTCCGCAAATCTAGGGTTGCGAAAGGTATGTCATGGCCGCAAATCTAGGGTTGCGAAAGGTATGTCATGGCCGCAAATCTAGGGTTGCGAAAGGTATGTCATGGCCGCAAATCTAGGGTTGCGAAAGGTATGACTTTGCCTAGTCATGGCCGCAAATCTAGGGGATTACGGGTCGTCCGTTTCCTAGGGTTGCGAAAGGTATGACTTTGCCTAGTCATGGCCGCGAAGGCATATAGAAAACCTAACCAATTTAATAAATTCCGTCCAAAAAAACTCTTTTAAACCAATTCCTTACCAAACCACGGGACACATACAGTCAGATGGGTGCCGTGGCCTGGGTATTTTCAAAAACTCAGGCGAATTTTTTTCTTAGCTATATATTGAGAGAAGAAATA
>Ga0315320_10000613_pt1 | contig 29519 bp, 42 predicted proteins | sample M140m21515metaG_FD_203458 | JGI IMG/M metagenome (GOLD analysis project Ga0315320, IMG submission 203458) | Ammonia-oxidizing marine archaeal communities from Monterey Bay, California, United States - M1 40m 21515 | ecosystem: Environmental > Aquatic > Marine > Coastal | place: USA: California... | reverse complement strand
CTCCATCCCCACCCAAGGTTAATGTCACTCCATCCCCACCCAAAGTGAACCAAATAGCTGAAGCTAAAAAAGAAATACGTGCTTTCAAGGGTGCGGGCGCGAAAAATCAAAATAAATTCATTCGGAGATTAGATGCCGGTGAACCTGTGAATAAGGTTTTAAAGGAAGCTCGTCTTAGAAACCAAAATGGTATGAAAAAAATGAGCAAAACCAAAAAGGCCCTCATGAAAATGTCAAAAATTATATGACCATTTAAAGATAAAGATTTATTTTAATCGATGGATAATTGTGACGTCTGTTGTGAAAAATTTAACAAGATAAATCACAAAAAAGTTAAGTGTCCTTTTTGTGATTTAAATAGCTGTAGAACTTGTTCACAGCGTTACATTCTCGAATCTACACAAGATCCACATTGTATGGGATGTAAAACGCTATGGAACAGGGAATTTGTAGATTCATTTTGCACAAAATCTTTCAGGAATATTGAATTTAAAAAACGTCGTGAAAATGTCCTATTTGAAAGACAAAAGTTATTAATGCCTGAAACTCAACCCGAGGTTGAACGAATACTACAGATGCGTAATTTGAGACGGGTTTTACAGAAACAGAAGACATGTTTGTTAGAACTTCATCATAAATATAAAACGTCTATGTCATTTACGGATAATGGATCACCACCTCGTGTTCACCCTGAGATCCTTGTATTGTATCGAGAAATGGAGCAAACATATCGAACTTTAGAACAACTTCGGACACAGGGAACGGGTATAGAAGGAGAACCTAGACGTTTCGTTCGTAAGTGTCCGGTCGATACATGTAAGGGATTTTTAAATGAAGAATGGTATTGTGGTCTATGTCAAGTAAAATACTGCAAGGGATGTAATGAACCTCTCACGGATCAACACATATGTGATCCAGATGTCGTAAAAACAATGAAACTCCTGAATAGAGATAGTAAATCGTGTCCTAAATGTGGGATTGTTATACATAAAACGAGTGGATGTGCACAGATGTGGTGCATCAGTTGCCATACCGCATTTAATTGGAGAACGGGTGAAATTGAAACTGGACGAATTCATAATCCTCATTTTATAGAATTCAAGAAGAAGACTATGACATCAAGAGAACATGGTGATATTCCATGTGGTGGAACACCAACCTTTAGAGAACTAAGGCAGATCAATTCTACGAATGAAATATTACAATGTGCAATGAATGTAGACCAAATGGAACGTAATCATTTATACATTATTTTAGATCCAATTGATTATACACCGATGCGTATAGCATATATGCTCAATGACATTGACGAACCGACATTTAAAACATACTTACAACGAGTTGAAAAGTTTAGAGATAAATCACGTGATATGAGCGATATTTACGAAATGATAGCCAATGCGGGAGGAGATTTACTTAGACAATACGTCATTAACCCTGATCGAGAGGCTGAAATAGTAGCTACATTGCATGAACTATTTGCATATGGGAACGAAATCTTTGAAACGATTAGAAATCGGTATAATTGTAAATACCCTTATAATATTAATATATGAGTATTGTAGGATGATCATTTTAATATTATTAATAGTGTTGACTATTTACTTAATTCCAACTTACATAAAACCGAGAGTCTTTCATAATATTTTGACACCAGACGAAAGACGTCATATAATTGACAAAGCTTCAAATCTTTTGAAACCTTCTACAATTTCTGGGAATGGAACATTAGATTTAGGATATCGTAAAAGTGAAACAGCTTGGTTATATCCTAGCGACCCAGTTGTACGCGGGGTGATAGAAAAGTGTTTAAAGTACGTCGATAGACCTTTTGAAAATTTTGAACAACTCCAGGTTCTCAAATACACACCTGGTGGTTATTATAATGAACACTTCGACGATTTAGATGGGGAAGATAATGTTAGAATGTACACATTTATTTTTGCCTTAAATGATGATTACGAGGGTGGCGAAACTATATTCCCAAATTTGGGGTTGCAATATAAACTCAATTCGGGTGATGCATTATTATTTGACATACTCGATAATTATGAATTGAGAACTCCAAAGGCTTTACATGCTGGAAGGGCGGTAAAATCTGGTGAAAAGTGGGTATGTAATTTGTGGGTTAGAAAATACCCATATTTAGTTAAAGATTGATGACACATTTAATATATGGTGATATACATCTATAGAGAACCCGTGGTTATAGAAAATTTCATTACACCAAAAGAGTGTGAATACTTAATTAATATGTCAAAAGAAAAATTAATCCCTGCCACGCTATTTGGTGTAAACAAAGATACCATAACTAAGAAGAGTGATAAAACAGAAAGACATTCTTATACACATGACATCATGGATACGACCTTACCAGTTTACAAGAAGATTGAGCAACAAATCCAAAATCATGTAGATATGAAGGGAAAGTACATTGAAACTTTACATGTTGTAAAATATGAAAGTGGTGGATACTATTTACCACACCTTGATAGTTCTGGAACTGGTAGTCCAGTGAGTCGACCATACACTTTTCTCATATACTTGAATCAGGGTTATGGTGGGGGTGAAACAAAGTTTAATGTCATCAACAAAACTTACAAACTAAAAGTGGGTGATGCATTATTTTTTTATAATCACGATTCGTCTGGTGACACATCGGGAAGTTCGAGGCATTCTGGTGAATCCGTCACGAGTGGGATAAAATGGGTTTGTAATGTATGGATTCGTACTTAAAAGTATAAATCAAGTACTGAATATGAATCCATACGAAAAGGAAAATGAGTATATGGGTGATTATTTAAAAACCTTAAAAAAAGATGATGGCAAATTTAAACGAGTTTTAGTATCTCCATTAAGATACGCCGGTGGTAAGTCAAAAGCGATTGGTCTTATACTAAACAGCTTGCCTAAATTGAAACGGAAACGAATAGTTTCCCCATTTTTTGGTGGTGGTTCATTTGAGTTATGTGCGTCTCAAAATTTAGGAATAGAAATTATTGGGTATGATATTTTTGGTATGCTGGTCAATTTTTGGAACGTATTAATCCATCATAAAGATGAGTTTATATCAGAGCTTGAAAAATTTGAAATCACGAGTGATGAATTTACATACAATCGTCATGTATTACTGAATCATTGGGAGAAGGTTAAACCCAAAAATTTGGAATACAACACACGAACAAAAATTACTCTCAAAGAGAGTGATAAAACACTCCTTGACAATAATCAGATTATGCAAGCGGTGTATTATTATTACAATATGACACTTTCATATGGTCCTATGTTTCTCGGATGGCCAAGTTCGGTTGAAATTAATAAAGCCAAGTTCACCCGTCGTCTGGAGCGTATGAAAAAAACGGAAATCTCGAATGTTAGTGTACAATGTTCAGAGTTTGAAGAAGTGATTAAAAAACACAAAGACGATTTTCTATTTTTGGATCCACCATATTATTTAGAAGGGGATTCAAAGATGTTCAAGGGTATTTATCCAAATACAAATTTTGCAATTCATCATAATGGATTTGATCATGCGAAAATGATGCAATTGTTGAAAGAACATAAAGGTGGATTTTTGATTACTTACAATAATTGTTCAACTATTAGAGAATGGTACAAGGATTACAAGCTTGAATATCCCGAGTGGCAATATTCTTACGGACAGGGTGAAACAAGGATTGGAAAGAATCGCGAAGATGATCCGACAAACGTTAAAGAATCTCACGAAATTTTTATCATATCATGGCCATCTATATAATGTCTAATTCCGTGTATAGGATCCATCAATAAATCTATGAAAACCTTCCCTTTATTCCCATTGAAACCTAGGAAGTGTGAATTATGTGTCGACCTTCTTTCATAAGTTAAATATTGCCCACAACCCTTAGATGACCCATTTTCAAAATCACCCTTCATACGTCCAGATTTCAATTTTCTCCAATTACATTTCGTTGATATAAAATTCACCACGTCGTCGACATTGAAAAATATCCACCTTGGATTTTTGACATCTCTGTACGCGAGTATATCAACAGGTGTATCACTATCACATTTTTTTAGATATTTATTGAAGAGATTCTTGTTGAATGTTTCTGTCAGTGACTCCATAGAAACATTTAGCAACTCGGGTATGTTTCCCAATACGAGTTGAATATTATTTGAAGATTTATTTGATACGTTAGGTCCTTTAACGCTCAAAACATCTTGAAGTTTTTTATATACTGGATGCTCTATATCCATCGTCGTATCCGATGTAGCTCCGTAACTTATAGGATCATTAACACGAGTAGGGTTATAACGTTCCAAGAACTCTATTTCTCGTCGGTGTCCAATGTGTTTGACGTGAGATCCTACCTTTCGACAGGATTCCTTTCGCTTTTCATTTGATGTTTGTTTGTACAAAGTATAACAAATAGCAAATTTTATTAGATTAAGCTCCAGGGGAGACCCACGTAATTTAACTTTCATCATTGAAAATTGACGAAGTTCTACCTTCTTAGGTGCTTAAAACTTTAATAACAGATATATTAAAATGAAATGTTATGCAACTTTCTCCGAAAATAGTCTTTATAAGATAAAATTGGCAAAGACTCGTAAGAATGTTCTCGAGAATATGTATAAGAAACCAAGTATTGTGGAGGTGTCTCCTATCAGGGAAAATGTGAGACTTCGTTTACGCTTCACAGAAGCGATAAAAGAAGCACAGGAAATGTGTAAAATTGATAAGAATTCATCGGAGTGTCATTGGGCATGGTATGAAGTTGACGAATTGGAGGATTCTATGCTACGTCTATATCCCGATAGATGGTGATATTTGGTGGATCATCATCGTACCCATAATACTTAATAGATATCCCGAATAGATCTATCATTTCTGGGTTAACTTCTTCATTCATATATCTTCTCCAGTTTTGTAAAGTTGTATGGAAATATTCAGCACCATTTTCAGAAAATGCACAAATACGCATGAATGGCCTACTACGTAGCTTTCTCATATATTCATAAACAGCTTCGGGTAAAGGTGTTACTCTATTATAGACCGATTTTAAGACATCAACAATGTAATATCCATGTGAATCACAAATTATATTTACCTGCATTCTGGGAAACCCCTTGATATACGCTTCAAAATCCGCATTACTTGGGAGAGTTGTAAATATGGGTGTATTTTCACATATAGTCCATTCATTATAACCAACAGCTGGGTGTGTATGATAGGATATTTCCGTATACCACACCTGTTCAATATCATCAGAGTCGACACGATTCCGTTTCTTTGATGTAATTCGGGTCGGTGTACTGAATTCAAAATTTCTGTATTCGATACCACCCGCATATTCCCATCCATTTATAGCAGATACCCTACTCACATCCTTCAATTTGTGAACAACTTCACGAGATAATTTCATTCGCTGCCTTCTTAATGTCATACACGGGCGGATGACACCCCTGTACATCGCAGACCCTAATATAAATTAAGAAATTATTTTGACTTACTTTTAATCACGCGAGTATGTGCTCGAACATGAACAATCTGGTCTCCATTTTTTCTAGTCTTCCGACGAGCTGTCTTTCGCTTCTTCGCCGGGGTATTAATGTTCATGGGTACTACCGGGCCATTGATATTCATGGGTACCGGGCTATTATTCTTCTTGTTAATATTCATAGGACTTGGCATCTTTATGATATATAGAGAAAATATTTGACTTACATGTAATGGTAATTGATATAGAAAATATCGCTAAAGAAGTTTACACCGAATTGGGACCCGGTTATAGTGAAAGAATATATCATAATGCAATTGAAGTCCTATTGAGATCCAAAGGTATTCAATACGAATCTGAACGTATAATACCTATACGATTTAGGGGTCATGTGATAGGAAATGTTAGGGCCGATATTATAATAAATGATGAAATAGTTTTGGAACTAAAGGCCATAAAAACATTGGGTGACGGCCCCGAGTTACAGATACAAAACTACCTCAATCTCACGGGTCTGAAGATTGGGTATCTACTGAACTTTCCACCCCATAATCGACGTGAGGTAGAGGTTCATGAGTTTGTAACAGAACCATTAAAGGGAGGACTTTCCCAAGTATTCGATAAAATGCTTGAGCATCATCATAATGTGACTGAGGGTCGTGAATTGCCGCGTTTAAACATCCCTCCGCCACTTTCATATGATGATACGCTTCCTCCAGGCAAGACTTCGTCGCGGGATCTGATTGTTGCGAGATCTTAATTTCTAGATCAGATAAAATCTCTTCGATCATATATTTAACGCTGAGTGTATTTAAAGACATTTTTATCGCGTTCATACACAAAAACTGGTACTGGTTTACCTCTTGGTATCTTTTTGCAAAAGATGCGACATTTACATGATTGTTTCGGACAAACTATATCTTTATTACTTGCGTGACACTTAGTTGGTAAAAATATATCTTTATAAATGAAACGTATGAGTCGATCAATGAGTATCATGCTTACTTAAACCGTAGGTATAAATTCCCACCTCAGATCATGACATATTTTTTTCCATATCACATCCTGTTGATAGAGTTTCTCTTTAGATTTAAGGAGGGGGAAGTATTGTAGATACTCATCTTCACTGAGAAGCTCACAAAACTTATACAATACGTAACTATAACTTAAAAAATTTTTTCTTGCCGCTGGGCAATTATTGTCAAATGGTCTCTGTATATCCTTAAACATTATACGAAGATATTCCTCTAATTCACTAGGCATATTAGGGGGTTTAATACCATTAAGAATGTTTGTAATGTAAGGAACATGCTCATAATATTTGTTCATTCTCAACTTCTTCAGTAGACCCCTAATCTTAGTATGCGTGATATCCTCAAGTTTCTTGATTTTCATTTTTTTCAATTCACTTCTCAATTGTTCTATAAGTTCATTTGGTATATTGGTCATTTCTTGTGCCTGAAATTGTGACAACCATTCATTAAAATGATTTTCTCGTTTGTATGAGTAATTTATGATTTTCTCAGATGTTTCCTGTTCTTCTCTATATGTGAGTTCTTCGCTAATTATAGTTGCTATAATTTTACCACATGAATCGCAGACAAGATCACTTGTATCTGGAAAATGAAGGACGTTACTATCAGGACACGTATCACAAATTTCCAGAATGTATTCTCTGGGTTTCGATATATTCTTTTTCTCAACTTCTATGAGATAATCTGTAAATATGTCTTTTCTCTTAAGACCTATGGTTTCTTTTACATTGAAAATGTTATCTGTATTTGTAGGCATCCCGGAGTTATCTTCATCTTCAGTATATTGTTTCATGTAAGGCATACACTGCATGACATAATCTGCCATTTCGCTTTCATACTTTCGTTTGTTTTCTGGGTTGGTTTTAATTAATTCCTTCCATTCTCGACACTTGTTGTTATATCGACTTAAAAAATTCCCCTCCATAACTTATAGGAATATGCTCTTTAACCTTTTAAGCTCTCTTTTATTTTTTTATAAATATATAGTTACACCCAGAGATTACACTGTTATATCGGAAGAGATGGAATATGAGATTGATCACGATATGAAGTATATGATCGAGGATGATTTTTGGTTGAAAGAGTCTAAGGATTGGGAAGATGGAATTCTCAATGAGTATTACACCATTGTAACTGGTAAAAATTACAGAGCAACAATGATTCCTCAAAATGTAACTAACTTGACCATGAGGGTTAAGTATTACTTTAATGGACATAGATATACAGCAATTTCAAATGATATGAATTTCAAACCTGGTAAAAATGAGGATAATTCTATGCACTTTAGTATCCCTTTGAGTAGTGTATGGTTAGTTGATCAGGATGATAAACCTATGCGAAACATTACTGAAAAGGTGAAACGTTATAGCGGTCCAAGGAATGATTTTCATGGAGAGAAAGTGGCACTTGAGCGTTTTTTGTTTTATGATCGGGATGTACTAAGAGATAAATTCCCTAAGATAATACTTTCTAACACGTTGGGTATGAAAAAGGTTATATCAACTTTAAAAGGTTTTACAACTGATCTTCAGATACCTTAGTAGCCAAGTAGAATTTTAGCTCACCAAGGTTTGCAACATTGTATTTTAGAATCAAAAATCTATTTCCTTCTTCCTGTATAATTTGCACAGACGCACACATACTAGACGCCTTTGTAAAGATATTTAAATATTTTAGACTATAGAGACCCGCAATATCAGGACTTTCATCACTACATTCGATGGAAGTTTCCTGATTGGCAAAATCACCATCACATCTTAGTTTTAGAATTTTACCTGTTCTCTTGATTTCAATGTCAGTCCCAATATTAGACATATCACGACAAAGACGTTGAAAGTCGGAAGATGGAAGTGTGGTAATAGTTGTCATATCAATTTTGGGAACTTCAATACGACTTTCATTTATATCCAAGAGTTTAAGTTGAAACTTTGAATTTCTGTTTCGCATTTCACTATCAATTTCTATATTCATATATTCTTTCGATGTAATTTCCATTTTGAGAATATCATTATTTGTGATTGTCTTTAAAAGTTTAAAAGTATTTGAAATGTTAATACCTGCAATGATTTCTTCCTGGTCGCATTGGTATTCTTCAAAATTATCCGCTGCTAGAAACATATCGATCAAAGAGGTTCTTGCTGTGTCCAATGTCACAACATACATTCCGGTTGGTCTAAAATATACATTGACATCATTTAGAATATCCTTCAACACTTCAAATGTCGCTTTAAAGGCTGATGCCTGGATAGTCACTAACTTCATATTTAATTATTAAGCGCGTTACATCTTTAAATCGCTTGTATCATACGCGATACCTTTACTTACTTCTCTATTTATTTTTTCTTCGAGTTCCTTTGTCATTGCTGGCTGCAAAGACTGACCATAATCATCGAGTCGAAACATATCAGATGCTGTTTCACCATTAATACTTGTCATTGAACCCCCAAAACCGCTTACAGACCCATGTTCTATATCCTTCTTTGGCAATAACGAGTCGAGCCAATTTTTAATTTCATTACCCACAAGAAGTTTACCATTTTTGGTTAACATCGTAGGAACACGGCTTATTTTCGCTCTGTACGCCGGTGGTATACCCCGTGTGTTAATATTATGGAATTGTATCATCTGTTTCAACTGAGGAATTTTATCAACGTATGAAACTACTTCCATAGAGTGCTTACATCTAGGACTATAAATTAGCAGAGACATCCTATTATATGTAAGTGGTATTTTCTAAAAATAAATTAACGCGTTATAGTAAATATGAATTACTTGATCGTGCTTCTCGTCATACTATTCTTGATTTTCCTGACAACTACACGTGAAGAATTTACCGAAGTGTTTGGTTTCTCAGGGTACACAAAGCCAGTCGAACCCATAAAACTGAATGACCCCAGACCAGACCTTTCGAAATACAAGAAAGTTGAGGTGAGTGTCGATAACGATATGATGGAAGAATTGGTTCTCCAAGCGAACAAAGAAATTTCGAAGCGTACCAATATTTGCACTTACATAATAGAGACTACTTCTGTACATCAGTATAAGGGTGAGGATAAGGATATATATGAATGTATGTTCATGGCCATAAAGAAGGGTGGGTTTTCATTTGGGTTCTCGATTGTTGCTTCATATGAAGTTGTAAATGGAAAGATTCGTATCATTTCGTTGCGATCACAACCCCTTGGTCGTGAGGTACCAGGCGATGTAAGTGCGTTCACAGATGGTTCCCCTGGTAAAGAATTTCTAGATTATCAGATAGTGAAAGAAGGTGGCATCCCAACCAAAACTGAGTTGATTTCCGTAAAAAATAAATTTGAGTAAATGTAATGATAAGCATCAAGGATGTTGTGAAAATTGACGAAAAACGAAAACAAATCCGAAAGGAGATTTATACAAAAATATATGAACAATTCTCTTCTAAGATCAAGAAATCTGTTGAATATGGTAATAAGGAAATATTTCTACACATTCCACGATTTCTCGTTGGATATCCGATGTTTGACCGAAGCGCTGCAGCCAAATATGTAGCCAGACAATTTAAACTTGGTGGGTTTGATGTTAAGCTTGTGGGTGAATATGATATCTATATTTCTTGGAAAATTACAAAGAAGAAAAAGGAAGTCACCAAAGTAGATGAAGATGAAGATGATTTCCCAAATCTGATAAATCTCAAGAAAATTGCCAATCAATACAGGAGATGATGCGTAAGACTTTAGTATTAATAATATGAAATTAATATAAAACATGTCAGAAAACCTGAATGTTTTATGTGAAGCGAAACGTGAATATTTGGGTCAACTATGCCTTATTATGTGCCCCGGGATGATTGAAGTTTTTCAGGATATGTACAACGAAGCTGTAACCATTTCTAAGGGTCGAAAGGTTCTTGTAATGTTCCAAAAATTACTCAAGGAAGTGCCAAATTGGTCAAATGCGATGTCCAAACGTCATTCTGACAATATAACTGATCGATGTGCCTGGTTTGGGGATCTTTTAGCTGCAGTGTTTGTCGCGTGTACTAAGATTCTTTCGGCTGTTCGACTCAAGTCGGATAATAAGAAGATATCTCTAAAGCTTCCAACCGAAGAAGTGTTTATACAAACATGCTACAACAATATCGCCAAAGACTTATACCGGGATCCGTACATCTTTAGTGAAGAACAAAGTGAATTTACACGAGATGAAATACTCAACAAACGTTTTTCTAATACTATCGAAAACTCTGTAAAAGAACTCATCCCCGTTCAGCAGATTCTCCAGACCTATATGGCTCAAGATAGCCGGGATATTTCTCTCGATGATGAAATCCAGGATGGTGTAGATCCGGATGTATTAGAAGGGGATGATTACCAACCAGAGCCAGAGCCAGAGCTAGAGCCAGAGCCAGAGCCGGAACCTGAGATGGATGCGCCCCAAATGGATCCAGAACCAACTGGTCTCGAAAATGAATTTAAAGTAGTGCCAGGTGTTCAGGCTCCGGATGCTGAAAATGACCCAGAGACTCAGCCTCAGCCCCAGCCCCAGCCCCAGCCTCAGCCCATTTCCGATCCCGTAGAGGATGATGTTTTTTTCGGAGACGCACCTGAGCAGCGTACAAAAAATCCCCGTTATAATTAAATGGAACTATCCGACTATCTCAGAGATCCCGTAAGTGCTGCTCTCATTGGGGCAATACTTACAGCCGGGTATATTCACTTGAAAGCAAACCTGAATAATGAAGGTAAATTAGAACTCAATAAATATACAAAGCCTGCCATTCTCAATGCTATTCTAGTATTCTTTATTGTGTCAGGTGGAATAGGGCAAAAGGAGGCTATTTCTAACGAGCCTTTCTAAACTTAAAGATTATATGTTTATATTAAGAAATGGCTTCCGTTACCGCGTTTAACGACATGATGGGTCAATTTCTTGTGGAATTGCACAAGACTTTTCCAGAGGAAAAGGGCGTTAAGAAAATGATGACTTCTTTCGATGTACTGAAGTCCTCCAATCCACGACTTGTCGTAGATGCTTATATGAAGGGTGTATCTCCATATGCCGATAAGATTTCCAACAAGGATGAATCGTTTTTGCTCCGTGAGATTGAAACCATTGATTTCTTGAAGGATCTGAATATTAAGTCGTATTGGGAGCGTATGAATTCTAATACAAAGGGTGCAACATGGCAGTATCTTCAGACTCTGTACATGCTCGGTACCACGATTACATCTATCCCCGATGACACTCTCAAGATGATTGAAGGTATCGCAAAGGATTGTGCCGATAAAATGCAGGCAGGTGACGAAGGCGCTTTGGACCAAGATGCCCTCATGAAGATGATGGGTAGCATGCTTGGTGGTCTACCAAAAAAATAAACCTCGATATATACTAAATGAAAGTCTGGTTCGAGGATCCTCAGCAGCTCATCAGGGCTGATAAGGTCTCGCAGTTTTGGCCCACAGGAGATCAAACCTCAGAAGATCGTATCAACGCTGCTTCCCGCTTTGTGATTTACGCAAGTACTCTTATTTACTTAATTCGGCGCGATCCCCGTATTTTTGTGTTGGGTCTGACAGTTATAGGTGTTATCTATGTCCTTTATCGGTCTAAAATGATAAAATCGGGTGTTGGGTATACTATAGAAGGTAAGCCTAAATGTCAGGTTCCTACAATGGATAACCCAATGGGTAATGTTCTTATGACAGATTATACAGATGCTCCTAATCGTTTAGAATCCTGTTATTATTCGAGTGTAAAACCCTTCGCGGATAGCTACACAACCGATAAAATTCCAATGGATTCTGGGCGTTCTCGTTCACCTCTACCCAAGTATATGAGAAACGCTGTAGATCGTCAATTCGTGACTAACCCTGTATCTAAAATACCAGGAGATCAAACCGCATTTGCGGAATGGTTATATGGCCCTAAAAATGGACCTATGTGCAAAAGTGATTCTAGGTATTGTAATCCTAATGCTAGAGGTGTACAACTCGAAGCCTTCAGTGGTTTGGGATCCAATGGAGATAAACGTTCCGGTATGCATAGAGGTTCTGGGTTAAGTGCCTGATAGATAAATATTCTTATGTTATAGTAAATGGCTTATCAACTCCAGCCAGGTCTTTCCATAGTTCAGAATACAGGAGCAACTCCAAGTGTTAAGGCGACTGAAGAGGTGTTTGTTTACCCCCAGCCCAGTACCCTTAATTGTGGTGGATGCCGCCCTAATACTATGCTTTATGGAACTGCCCCTTATATGGCAGGTAAAGGTTCACCAGCCCAATACATAGACACTAGCGACGAACTCCGCCCCCAATCTACAACTCGATTCGGTAAGAGTCTCGTTAAAACATATGAGCGTGGTCTGTTCCCACTCACTAATATGGAATGTAAAGTTCCACTCCGCACAATGAGGTATGAACCTTCGAGTACTCGAGCCGAAGTTCAGAATGGTCTCTTTCAACAAAGATACGCCAATAAAAATGTCGACAAGAAGTAAGAATGGCCGATCCCATTTCACTCATGGCTGTGGCCGGTTTAGTATATGCAGGTCGAACCCTGAGTTCTAAGTCTGTACCTCCACCCCAAACTGGAGTTCCAGAACCCCAGGTAGTTAAGGAGCCTATCGAAGTCGAAAATAATAATTTTGAGATACCCCTCGGTGTCCCACAAAAACGGGAGATGGGAAGTTTCGCCGATATAACTTTGCAGCAGCGAAGTGGTGGTCAGGAGGTTCTCAATATGCGCAATCGTCTGTATGATCAAGGTCGTATGAACAACCTATCCCCAATTGAAAAAGAATTAGTTGGTCCAGGTCTTGGTGTGGGTGCCGATACACCGGCCATTGGTGGATTTCAGCAAACTTATCGTGTCAATCCAGTTAATGTTGGTGAGTATCGATTAACCAGCCTTCCCGGGCGTAGTGGCCCCGCCGCAGATGTCACCGGTGGTCGTGCAGCTGTTGTTGGTCAACTTACTCATAATAAACCCGAAACCACCAGTTTTCTCCCTTCACGCTTACCGGCGATGGCTGGACGTGCTCAGGGTATGTCTGGTGTAGTGCCACGCAATGAACACGAAAAGACTAAACGCACCACGAATCGTTCAGAGACGGGGCATCGGGCGGATGGTCTCGGTTATAATGGAGCCAAGCGTCACATTTCTGCTCAAACCATGGCACAGGACCCTACGAGGAATAAGAGTGATCGCACCGATGATCAATATAATTACATGAACCATGCTCAACCCGGTATTACAAATTTCAAGGGTGCTTACACAAACAGTGCTGCTGCTCAGGTTAATGGCAAGACAAACGAACAACTTATGAAATATGGTTTCCGTCCCGAAGATCGTAGAGGTAAGCCAAATAGGATGGGTAACGCTGGTCGTATGAATGTTCGTGAGAGTGCCCTCAAGCAAGGTGGTCGTCTCACAACAGTTCGATCTGACACGACACGTGTGGATGGTCGTGTTAACGCGCGATCAGGTGGTTGGACTCAACAATACCAACAAAAGTCATTCCACCAGTTTAACGCTTACAAAGGTAATGCTAACCCCAATACACGGGATCTAGGTATTGCTCAGCGTCAACTCCAGAACAACCCACTCGCTCACAGCCTTTATCAATAATTACACTCATGTACATCGAAAAACAATCATTAAAATATTATACATGTATTTTAATGAAGGTTCATAACCTCACAATTGATAGTAGTCAGCGTGATAGCACTCTTTACCCAGACGCGAATAATTATGTCGTTACTTTAGAAAACCCTATTTATGACGTCGAAGAAATTCGACTCGCATCTGGTTATATTCCCACACCCCAAACACCTTCCCCAAATTCTATTATTTTGAGACTTTCATCTGGTTCTGATGAGTTCAATCAATCCGTATATCTAGGGATGCCAAAAGATATTGATCAAAAGGGTACGCCTCATTATACTGGACATATTCTCCTTGATGGTACAACGAAACTAACGTTTAACGGGTCTGATGACCCTTTCATTCATCGTTTTCATTCGGGATCTCAAAAAATTATAAGTGAATTAGGTCTAGAGTTTTTGTATCTCGATAATGGGAATCTAGAGAGATATGACTTTAATTCTGAAAACCACACTCTAAAATTTGAAATTAAGTGTTCTACAAATAAACTTGAAAACTTGACAAAGTATGTTCAAGAAGATGACCAAAAAAAAGAACCAATAGAAGAAAATACAAACATAAGTATCCCTGAAATTTCAGATATTTATGAATGGAAGTGGGAAATTGTTGGAATTGTGTTATTTGGATTAATTATCATGTTTTTTATGAAAGGTAAACCAAAATATCCAAGGTCAATTAGCGAGTAATCGCGAATACAGGCTGAACAGGCTTCTTAACGTTACCATTGATTCTGGAAATGACCATAAACACAATGACCGAAAGGAGAGATGTAAGAAGAGCGGTGAGAGCGTATTGGCTACCACCATTCTTGGGGACCTTAATTATCTGGGTGATAGTCCAGCGAATGAAATCCATCCAGGACATCGCGGCAGCGAAGGAGAATCCACCGACAATTGAGTTAAGAGTCTGGTTGGTGAGTTGTGTGGTGACAAGATCGACGTTTTCAAGCGCACCCTGGATAACGGTGGAAGCGGCGGACATTTTACTATAACACACGAAAATTATTCTGGTAATAACTCTTCCCGTCTAACTATCTTCTTAAATTTTTTAGTTTTGATTGATTTGGTCCTGGAAAAAAGTGGTTCATCGTCTGATGAATCCTCACTAGAGCTGTAATCTATGTTGGAAACATGTAATTTATTATCAGTGAATACCCATCCTTCAGGTTCAGAGATGCCCATTACTATTAACAGCTTTTTTTAACATTTCTTCTGTCATATTCTGAGGAACCCAACTTTCCCATGTATCATGTGCCTGATTCATGAGAATGAACCTTTCATCATTTCCTGTATACCTCACAAATGGAGGGCAATCGCCTGGGTCTATTTCTTCAATTTCTTCTTCCTCTTCGTCATCATCTTCATCATAAATTTCAGGGAACAAACTACCGATATCCTGACCAACTGTGTACATGGCTGAATATTTCATCGCATAGTCTATATCTTCTGGAAGAATAACATCTCTTTCACACGCCTTGGAATATTCTGCAGCTAAAATCATACTGCGTTCTAAAACGGGTGTTACGATATCAATCATAGTCTTCATGTATTGATTAATCATATCAGATTCACAATCACCAAATCCAGTTTGCATATTCATCTTTAATATTTAATTCCCAAAAAGAGTTTGAGAAATTCCCTCATTTATTCGGAGAACATTATAACTTAGGGCATATACTCTGATTTCTCTACTAAAGTTGGAACATGGTGTGAGATACATATTTAGTATCTGATCTTTTACAAGACTGAAATTGATCTGACCCGTGGCATACCATTCTTCTGGTTGAAGAGCAAAACTATATGAATAAAACCTCCTTATGAGTTGTGTTTTGGAGTGATGTATCATTCCTTGTATAGCCTTAAGGAATATCACGTTACCTGTATCTTGAGTAATGATATCTTGTCCATCGAGTGTTAGTGTAAGATAATCTAAATTTTCGTATAAGGTGTCTACACTCTGTGTGTTATCGTAGTCGAATGGTGTTACAAAGTTTCCCTGTGTGACGCCATCACCAGTGGTTCCTTTACGTTGAATAACAAAATAGAGTTCTTTGACTGGATTTGAAAAGTCTAATTTAAATTTTCCATGATTAACATCTACATCAACATCAAAAATCTTTTGTTGAAGTTGTGTGATTAAAAAATCAATTGGTGTATTCTCTATTTTGATACGCTCTGTAGAATCCAAGAATACAACTTCTGAACAAAGTTCAAACTCCTTTACATGTAAATTTTCATCGGCGAGTGACGCCTTTGAACCATCTGTCTTAATTACAAGATCTTCGGCATTTTTCAGTTTAATTTCAACTTCGACTTCCTGGTGCTTCAGTGCACATAGAGGTATTGAAAGTTCCGGATGTCTATAAAAATAGAATGGAAGATCGACGAAAAAGCTTTCATCTGAATTTATACCTAAAGTATTATTGATGATAATACCAGAATTGGGTATCGCAAAGTCTCCACTTTCAAAAACCTCCCCAACGAGTTTATCCGTTGTCCGAAGGGGGTACTTTCCAACGAGTTTTTCCAGTGCATATTGTTTAGTTTGTGTCATGTAATGTTCAGAATGAATTTGTAAAAAGTCACCTGTAATTCTTTGAACTAACTCTCCACCTATGATAAGATCAGCGTACTCAATTATTCCATGTCCAACTGATTCGATATACATTGTTGCTGCCGTATTCTTAATTTCTGGGAGTTTCATTTTTACACTGAGTGTTTTTAGAAGGTCACCTTGATTTTGCTGAACTTTAAATCGAACTAGTTTTCCAAAATCGGCTTTATTATTATCTGGATCTATGTTTACGAACTCTGTAGAAAAGTTTGAATGCTTTGGGAATTTATCTACGAAATAGCTGTAGTCTGGTTCCAAGGTAAAAAACCTCTCTTGGGGTCCAGTGGCTAAAAGTTGTAGTCGTCCAGCCATTACTATTATATCCATCTAAAATTTTAAACCTGCTAAACCATTGTGTATTCGCATCACATTGTAATTAACTGCATATATTCGCGTCTCATTTTCAAAAATCTCATTTATTGGTTTGATATTGAACTTAAACAATTTATGAACAATACGACTCATGTTTACTTGACCAGTTGGATAAGGTGCTTCTGGGTTGAGTGAGAAAGAGTACATACCAAATTTAGATGGTCCAAGTTGGACATTGTTTAAACCATTAAATGATTCTGGAGTAAAAGTATCCGAATTTGGAGAATTTACATGATATTTTAATGCCTGTTCGTATGTAAGAAACAATCCGTCACGTTTAAAAACAATTTCATTGTTAAATCGAAGTTCTGCTTCAACTATTTCATTGTAGAGATTTGGAACATTTCCATTTGTTTTATTCTGTGATACAAAGAACAATTCTTTTACTGGATGCTGAAAGTTGAGCATTACAGACTTTTCATTTTCTCCGGGCTTCATTTTGAATTTTGCCATCTGTAATTGTGTAATCATGTAATCGAGAGGTCTGGTGATGAGATAATCACGTTCTTCTGGTGTTACATAAGCAAACTCAGTATCAATGGAAAACTTTTTAATCGAAGCTGTCACATCAGAGATAGTATCATCTGCATTTGGGGGTGAACTTATATTCCGTACGAGATTAATCAATGGTTTAATTTTAACTCTTATTTCAATGATTTGTTTTGTCAGGGCACATGTAGGTATAGCGAGAGAGGGATTCCTATAAAAGTAAAATGGTAAATCTAAAAAGTATGTATATTCACCACTATAACTTAAATAGTTACCGTGACCATTAAGGAAATATAAAGATTGATCTATATCATCATCTGTGTTGTGTAGTTGTTGATGTATGTAAATGTATTCTCCTGTAAGACGTTCAATGGGTTGTCCACCTATGAAAAGATCTACATATTCAATCATGTTTGTAATTACAGAGGGTGACCAAACCATATCATTTTCACTATTATCATCAGGTTTGGGATCTGTTAATATTACTTTCAATGTCATATTTCTCACAAGATCACCTTTATCACCGGGTATTCTACACTCAATTATCTGATCAAAATCTATATCTCCATCAAACTGACTCTCAATTAAATCAAATGCAAACTTCGTATGTTTTTTAAAATTCGTCAGGAAGTAAGAAAATTGTGGTTCACCTGTGAGCCATACGTCTTGGGCTCCAGTGGCAGCAAGTCTTAGACGACCAGCCATTATCCTACTCTATATGAGTAAAATTTTGGTAAATAAAACGACCCATTACATTAGAATGAACCTTCAGTTGAAGAAATTCAAACCCGAATCAATTGCGGATGATAAGGTTATTGTGTTTATTGGTAAGCGTAATACGGGTAAATCAACACTCGTAAAAGATATCATGTTCCACAAGAAACACTTACCAGCTGGTATTGTTCTTTCGGGGACTGAGGAAGGTAATCACTTTTATTCAGACTTTATTCCAGACCTATTTATTTATGGTGATTACGATCGTGATGCGATAGAGAGAGTGATGTCAAGGCAACGTAAACTCATTGGTGCAGGTAAGACAAATTGCGGAGCTTTTATGCTTTTAGATGATTGTATGTACGATTCAAAGTTCTTAAAGGATACGTGTATTCGTCAGTGTTTCATGAATGGAAGACATTGGAAGATCTTTTTTATGTTGACCATGCAATATGTAATGGATTTACCACCAGCTCTTCGTGCGAATGTCGATTATGTTTTTATCCTCAGGGAGAACATAATTCAGAATCGAGAGAAGCTTTACAAATCCTTTTTTGGTATATTCCCCTCTTTTGATATGTTTTGTAAGGTGATGGATGCATGTACAGAAAATTACGAATGCCTCGTGTTAGACAATACAGTAAAGTCTAATAGGATTCAGGATTGTGTGTTTTGGTACAAAGCGACAGTGCGAAAAAACTTCAGGGTTGGTGGTCCAGAATTGTGGAGACTTCACAAGAAAATGTATAATCCTCGACATCTCCAACAGAAGGATGATGATGCTAAAAAAGCTACAAAAAAGACAACACTTAAAATTACCAAGACGAAGTAATTGCGTGCAATATTCACATCAAAAAGATATGACTATATTAAATGGCGTCGGATCGTATGACCACCATGAACCTTTCAGATGATGGTGAAGGTATGGTACCTTTACAGGATAATCCATCTGTGGCTTTTACACCTGAAAAAAATGTAGGACAAAGTAAAGAGACAACGATGGATTCTACACCCATTAATGATATTATGATGGAACCCCCTATGATGACTGAGGAACCCAAGATGCAGGGTATGATGCCACAGATGACAGCTCCTCAACAACCCCAGGCAGTTTACCAAGCCCCCGCTCAGCCCGAAAAGAAAAACCCTTTTAATCTCACTGATGAGCAACTCACTGCTTTAATTGTTGCTGTATGCACCGGTGTTGCCGTAAGTAAACCAGTACAAGACAAGCTGGCGACTTCTATCCCCAAGTTCCTTAACGAACAGGGGGGTAGGAGTGTAGTCGGCCTTGCATCTACTGGTGTCGTAGCTGCTATCGTATTCTATTTCGTCAAGGATTACGTCGTTAAACCCTGATTGACAGATTCCCATCCCATGTTACTATATATAGATGTATCTATACCCACGTAATAAGTAATTAAAGCTCCTATGACGAAATTTGTCATAAGCAAGGCACTCAAGTTAAATGCCTTTCTTTTGTCACCCTCGTATTCAGTTACCGAATCTTTTGTTTGTTTCCAAATTTTATTAGCAAAATAAGTCAATAAAAATGAAATAATGGTAGTAGAGAAAAAGAATCTACGATCAACGGCGAGTTGTGGGACATTACCAATAATATAGCGTAACACATTAGGTATCACTAAAGTCATCCATGCGAGATTAAATGGGTAATTTCTAATAAATTTTGGTACAATAAGTACACTAAATATAGCTACCCAATATCCTAAAACTGTCAACAAAAGGTTAACTGGAGTTTTCATTAACTTATGCCGATATTATTTATCCTGAATGTGCTTACCACAAAACTCCTTTTTTTCATTGATTTTTTTATAGATACCAAGCTCTATGCAAATCTCACGGAGTTCTTTATAGTTTTTCCAGAATTCTGGAGAATGTGAATATTCATCTAATGTGCTATGTGCTAGTTCATGAATTAAGACATGGAAAATGTCGTTAACTTCACCATCGAGACAAATCGCAATTTCACTCCCTTTGTTCGTGTTGTACCCAACTTCATCTACCATCTTCGTGAATCCAGTGAGAGGTGTACACCTTGTTAACATATGAAACTTTTCATTCTCAGTTTCAGTTAAATGATCCCTCAAAATTTTATATCTCTCTTTAATTTCTATCATCTTCTGGGGTTCTCTAGTCTGAGAAAGTAGCCATATATTGACGAATAATAATAGAATAAATGCTATCATCTCTTATATACAAAGATAAATTTACTATATAACTCCGATATGGGATTATCCGTAAGACCCTCCCAAAGTTCTAATTTAAACCCAATCTCTTCTAAATGTGTCACAAGAAGGTCTTTATAGGCGATCGGTTCAGCTTTGGGTCCATCTGCATAGAAAGGGGTATCTACGAGGTTTACAAATAGTTTTTCACCATATCCACCATTACCCGGAGTTTTCATGAGAAAGAAGTTACCTGTATCATCTTTAAATGGAGTTCTGAATGTAATCTTTTCAGAATCTGGTATAATCCCTATCAATCTCCCTCCTGGTTTCATTCTTTTTTTAATCTCCTTAATCGAAGTAAAAAACTTTTCTTTTGTTTCAAAAATGTAATGAAGTGAAAAGTTATAACACACAATATCAAATTTTCTATTTGGACATTGATGTATATCTCCCTCATAAAAATTTACCCGAATATGCATATTTTTTGCACGGGATTTGGCTTCCACGAGGGCTTCAACCTCTGGGTCACACATATTTATAGAAACCCCACATTGATTCCACTTTTGAAGATCCCCACCAAATCCACACCCCACATCAAGAATTTGATAACCCTCTTGGGATACAGCCCGTATGAGCGCCCGTTTTGCTTCGTTATGGGTTTTACGAATCTGTTCCATAACTATCTATAGATTTTGCATTTTAAATGTGTTTCTTAGGTAGCTTAAAGTTTAGAATTGATAGAAGAATATAAAATGTCTCTTGAACAGGATTATACCACCGTGCCAGGACAAATCTTCGCGTGCCTATCCATCGTTGGCCCCGAGGCTCCTCAGAAGAATGATAAGTTTGGTATTAAGATCCGTGGCGCTTTCGCGACTCGAGATGAGGCTGCGAACCACGCCAAACGTCTCCAGAAGGAAGATCCCACTTTCGACATCTATGTCGTTGACATGTACAAATGGCTTCTTATTCCTCCCGATGCCGCTAAGATTGAGGATGTACATTACACCAACGAGAAGCTTGAAGAGATCATGACTGGTTACAAGGAGAACCAGGCACAGGCTGCTCGTATGTTCAGTGAGCGTAAATCTGCCATGACTTCTGGTACTAACCACTTCTCTGCGGGTGATGAGAATTCGAAGTTTTATACCAAGGGGGATGAGGCACCTATCTCTCACCCTGCGGAGATCCTGGAGCGACTCAAGAAGGAAAAGCCCGATGCGTCGATGGAAGACCTCGTTAAGGAAGCCGACCAGATCGTCGCCGACGAAGTTGAAGCGCGTCAGAAGAAGCGTGTTGAAGAGGCAAAGCTTTCGGAAGTAAAGGAGGAGGAGGAGGGTGAGCAGTAATAAAATATATTCATACAATAAAACAGAATGATCAAGATTATAGTCACTATAATATTGGTTAGTGCCTTCTTTATTTTGTTTTTTAATCCGACTTTGGAATTACAAAACAAAAAGGAATCGGAACCTGAAGCTAGTACGACAGCGGGTTTTATAGAAGATACACGGGATGCGTTTATTATTCCGATGTATCCTGCACAAGTAATGGATCGTAATGCTATCACGGGTGAAGTCATACCAGTTTATGGGGATATTGGTACATTCGTACCCTTTTCAGTTGTACCGGAGAATAACTGGTTGCATGGTTTTCCCCATAAAAAATCCTAAAAGAAAAACGGCGAATGCGATAATCCATGTGGATTTATCAATTTTTTCGAACATATCAAATTTGTCATTTTGTGGTGGAGGTGGTTGAAACTGCATTGGGGGTTGCATGCTGTAATCTTGATAATAAGGCTCTTCCTCTTCCTGAATAGGCTGTTCTTCAACCTTTTCAAGATTTGGGTTATACTCAATGGGATTTCCAATATCTGTTTCCATTTTCTAATAATAACTCCGTTTTTTTTAAGCGCCTTCTAACTCACTTTCACTTTCACTCTCATCATCTACAACAAATCCCGCAAGATTACCATCTTCATCGGCATCACTTTCACTTTCATCTTCACTTTCATCTGAATAACGCTCATCAGCTGTATCCAGATCGGAATCAAAATCTGTGTCATGCTCTTCTGGAGTGAAATCATCTGAGAGGTCAGTTTCCGTCGGTGTAAATTGCAGAGGTTTTTTTACCTTACGCCCAGAACGTGTTTTGTACATTTAGGTTCTTTATGTTACTTCTGTTTAAGTATCTTTATGATATGTTGAGTCAAACAATGTGTTCTGGCGGAATTCTTTTTACAATGAGGACAGACTTGTTTAATCTCTTTCCCCTTGACATTATACGACATTGTAACATTCTCATGAGTCCCCTTGATCGTCTCACAATAACTAGAATTCGTGAATACAATGAAATTACTTTTATCTCTTTTAATAGTTAACACCTGTAAATCATCGGGTCCTCGCATGTTCTTTTTTATGAAACTTTCGAGGGGTACCTTAACATCTTCATGTTTAAATTGTGGCTTTTCAATTCTCTTCTTAATTTCTGGGCATTTTTTCACATCTTCCTTCCTGGGGTAGAGTTGATCTATAAGGGTAGATGGAAGTCTATGTCTACGCCCACAAAAATCTTTACAAAAACCATCTCGTCTACCAATCAGTGTATCACATAGACAAAAACACTTCTGGATGATGGTTTGTCCACTTATAATGAACCAGACGTGATTTGAACCATGCTCTCGCTTTATATTCTCACAATACTTGGAAGTTGTACTAACTAGATATGTATCCTTCTTCTTGAAGATCTTTGGAACATATGCCCGACTCTGCCCTTCTAGATTTTTACGAATAAAACTTTCAATACTAGTCTTAAGCTCGTTATCATGAATCTCATCTTTGATCTGTTCTTGAGTGAAAGAACCTTCCTGTTGTAAAGGTTTAGAAGGTGAATTCACATGAACCATCTGTGGTTCATATGATCGAACGATTGCCATTTTTAATGTTTCAATGGTTGGTTCTGGGTTAATTCTCAAGATAGTACTAAATGGTGGTCCCGGTTTATATACGAAAATGGGTAGATATGCGAGTTGGTCAATTTTCCCCTTATCACACTCTGAACATCCCCTTCCCTGACATGCTACATGTTTCGCCTTTTTATATGACCAAGGCAAACGGAACCCACTCCCTTTCGTTTTCCTATGGAGATCGCCATACACAGCAACATCAATAATGTCATTCCAATTTGTAACACCTCCTTTAGCTTTTGAGAGTGCAATCAGGATGTGCTCCCTGAGTGCAATAGCGGAACCCTGATCCACGACAAATCCCGGCCAATTCATATGAACCCCGGTTTTTATAAGTTCTCCGCACATTTTGGGTTGTGCCACTGAGATTAAACAATCTTTACCACCATGACGTTTCACTTTGTCACAAATGACTTTACAAATTTTCCAAATTTCATCTATTTCCAAAGTTTCCTTGTCCTTGTAATCGATATCCACAAAAAAATTGTAAGTTTCCGTCTTCTGTTCAACCACGTAAAGACGTTCACCGCGACTGACCGATTCTATATATTTATCATGAAATTCATTCAATCTATCACATGGCACTGACAGGCTACCCCCGTCTAAAAGCACATGTGATGGATTGGAGCTTTTTTTCATAAAGCCTTGTTGATTACACCAGCTTTTGAACATATCTAAATTATGCATCTACTCTCTAAACCACCTCATACAGGAAACATCGGGAAATTCTTTTCCCTGTGATAATTCTTTCTTGATTGTGAGAAGTTCATAAACTGTTTTAGTTTCATTTTCTTCAATCCAACTCTTTATCTCTTCTTCACATAAACCCCGGTTAGTGGAAAGAAGAATCGAAATCTGCCTCAAAATGTAAGCCTTGGACTTCATTATTTTATACTAAATGTTTTTCTATTCAAAGAACTTATACACGCGTAAAATTCCGGGTTTTTGATCACGTTATCAATAATTAGATTCCAACGTTTCCTTGAATTAAATTCATCTAGTGTATCATAACTCATAAAATCATTTTCATCGTATGTTTTCTTTATCGGTTGTTTCATACTTTTCTTTACTTGTGTTTTGTGTTTTTCTTCATAAAATTTACGAACCTGAGTATTTTGCTCAGATTTGTTAAAATTCACGAAAAAAATAAATACATTGTACTCTAGATCTATAGTAGAACTTTCTTTAACAATAAACTTATATTCGGTGTATTCTCCACTCTTTAAAGAAACTACACCCCTAGTCTCCTCCTCAAGTTCTCTGAGAGCACACCGAATAGGGTTGAAAATCTCCCGTCGTCTACATCCACCAGTTACAAAAATCCAATCTTTAAATCTCCAATCCCTTACAGTTAGAAATTTAGGTTTACCATCACTAAAACTAACCGGTATCGCGATAGCCTTGTATTTCTTCATTGCGCATTCGCAAGTTATAATAAGTTGATATGTTTATTTCTCAACCTTTTCCTCAACCTTCTCCTCCTCCTCCTTGACCTCAACCTTCTCCTCTTCAATCTTTACCTGCGTTGGGGCGTTGAGATGTTTAACAACTTGGGTTGAAAATGTTTTAAACGAATTCAACTCTTCTTTGGTCTTATTCAACTCCTTAAAAAGGAAAATAATGCCGATAGCACATACAATAGTTGCAACCAACATAATCGTGTCGCGGTTAACAGGAATCATTATATTCTATGTGTTGCTTTTCTTTTTAAGCAATTGCACCCATTTTAGTTTTCCCTGAGGGTGGACATTCATAGGATGCTTGAGCAAACTGGACGGCTTCGTAGTGCGCGTTTTCACATGATTTATCCGTCGGAGGCGTGGGTTGTCCGATAAATTTTTCAAGTGTCCTGGATTTAGGATCGTACGTCAAAACGAAAGCGATGGCAAGAAGAAAAACAATCTTCCAAAACATTTACTATTAGTTAGAATATAAAAGACCACCCATACCATTTTCAATGCGTAAAACATTGTAATTTACGGCATAAATATCCTTGTTTACAGATGCAGTATCGTTAACAATGCGCGCCGAATCAAGACGGGAGAAATTCAGAGAACCAGTGGGCTGAAGCTTACCAGTGTCAAGGCAGAATGGGTACACGAAAAGCTTGGTCTTAGGGCCAGAGTTACCATGGGAAGTGTGGTAGAAGAGAGGAACCGAAGTGTAGTTAGGGTTCGCAAATTTGAAATCAGAAACATCTGTACCGTTAATCTGAAGCTTGAGTTTATTATTGTCACCGAGAATGGCAACACCACCATCGGCGGCTGTATTTAAATCTGTACCCGCAGAAGCTAAATACTTAATTGGGTGATTGAAGTTGAGCTCTTGAATTTTAGAGCCCGAGGAGATCGCCTTTTGAACCTGTGTAATTAACATGTTCTGGGGCTGAGCGGCGAACACTTCACGCTCTGTGGAATCGAGGTACGCATAATTTGCGTAGAGATCCCACTTATGTGTGTCCGCGGCGGTACCCCATGTGATACGAAGCTCAACGTCGTGGTATTGAAGACTAATAAGGGGAAGGGCGGTCTGCCAATTCTCACAGAAAGCGAAGCGGAGAGGATAGAAGCGCTCATTGGTAGATCCACCATAAAGATCACCAGCAACCGACTTGGAGGAAGAGGTCGCGGAGAGGGTGGGGGCGATTAAGGTAGAATAAGTAGAATCATGTTCATCAACAACTTGTCCGCCAATCAGAAGTTCAACTTTTGAAATCATTGTCGTCCAATCGGAAACAGCCTGAGTAGCTGTACCATCGTTAGGTACAAGGTAGACGTAGTTGAGCATATCACCTTTACGTTCAAAACGAATTGTTGACATACCATTGTTAGAGACGTTGCCTTGGATGACCTGACGCTCGACGGTTTGGGAGAAATTGGTGTGACGTTTGTATGTAGACCTAAAGAAGCTCACCTCGGGTTGGCCGACGAGGTGTACATCCTGAGCGCCTATAGCAACAAGTTGGGCGATACCACCAGACATTTTATAATATAGTGAGAGTTTATTTTTAAGCTGTCACCATCACATAAAATGTAAATTTTTACTAAGCAGGCATGTAATTCATATGAGTTTCATCTACGACGTGATTAAGTATGAGTGATTGTTTCGTTACACTGGAGGGCATGGTACCATTCCTGAGATGGGTATCAATTTCCTTGTTACATATATTTTCAGCTCGACTCTCGATACTATTTTTAATTAAATAATTCACCCACTCGGCTGGGTCATCGGATATAGTTTGCATGGTCTTATAACAAACATTACACAATTCTATATTTATACTAGCGCTGTTATCGGTACCATTCAATTTAAGGGTAGTTTCGCAATGAAGAACGTCGTCCATATTTATAATTTAATTACATTTTCTTTATGCCCATTTTCTCTGAAAGAGTATCTACCCGTTCTCGCTCGATTTTGAGTTGTGCTGTTAATTCTTTAACGGCTTCTACGAGTATTCCTGTCATGTTACCATAAGCGAGTGAAAGATATCCTTTCGAATCTATTGAAACAGCTTCGGGTAAAACCTTCTTAACTTCCTGTGCGATGAGACCTGTATGTCTTATACCAGTATCTCTACGGGTATATGTGTATCCGTTTAACTTATTCACTTTGTTTAATGAATCCTTGATCCTGACTATACCCCTCTTATGTCTAATATCTGAATATGCAGTTACATTACCATACGCGTACAAACTTCCACCGATTGTACAATCGTTGTTACTTAGATTGGAAATGAAAGCCCAACGACCATTTACCGTGGTCCAGGTCGTAGCATTGTTGTTACCATTTAAGATATAAAGTAAATTACTATTGTTGTGTAGAAAGCATGCACGATGATCAGTATCTTGAAAGTTGATTGTGGGATTGTTGTATTGAATGCGCATCTGGCTATTTGTGTAAAACTCTCCGAGGGCTTCCACTGCACCGGCTCTAAGTCTCTCATAACCAGTTCCGGGGTTATTCGCGATATTTATAGCACCTGCACTATCACATATAATTTGTGAAGCTACACGCCCACCCCAATGAAATCCAAGGCGAGGTGCGCGTTCCCATTCTGTTCCACCAGCGGAACTCTGCAAACCATATTCACGTATCTCAATTGCTGCATCAGCATAACTCTTACCATACACACTGCTATAAGGGCGAATCCTGTCTACGTTGCCATCGGCAGCGACGACACCGGCTGGTCCCTGACCACCTTGAAGGCCTTGAAGGCCTTGAGGACCTTGACTACCAATAGAACCTTGAGCACCTTGAAGACCTTGAGGACCTTGAGGACCTTGACCACCTTGAGCACCTTGAGCACCTTGAGCACCAATAGGACCTTGAGCACCTTGAGCACCAATAGGACCTTGGGGAAGAGTAAAGGCAATATCAACCCCAAGTCCATTAGATTTATTGGTAACTGTCGCGGCAGCATTTGCACCACCCGTAGCAGATACTCCAAAAGTAGAGGTGCTAATAACATTTATATCACTACCTCCATTAAATGCGACACCATTTATGTTTCGAGAAGTTGTTAGAGTAGCTGCACTACCAGTAGTGTTTTGATTACCTGCCGCATTAACACCTGGAAGGTCTATATTGGCACTTCCATCAAAAGATACCCCTCCTATGTTTCTAGAAGTTTCCAATGCCGTAGTCGTTGCTGCATTACCACTAGTGTTTTGATTACCTGCCGTATTAACACCTGGAAGGTCTATATTGGCACTTCCATCAAAAGAGACCCCTCCTATATTTCTAGAAGTTTCCAATGCCGTAGTCGTTGCTGCATTACCACTAGTGTTTTGATTACCTGCCGTATTAACACCTGGAAGGTCTATATTGGCACTTCCATCAAAAGATACCCCCCCAATGTCTCGAGCACTTGCTAATTCTGTAGCTGTGAGAGCGTTACCACTGGTATTTTGATTACCTGTCGTATTAACACCCGGAAGGTCTATGTTAGAAGTTCCATCGAATGATACCCCTCCTATATTTCTAGAAGTTTCCAATGCCGTAGTCGTTGCTGCATTACCACTAGTGTTTTGATTACCTGCTGTATTAACACCTGGAAGGTCTATATTGGCACTTCCATCAAAAGATACCCCCCCAATGTCTCGAGCATTACCCAAAACGCCAATCAATGTACCTCTAAAGTTTGTAGCCTGGATATCACCAAGAACGTCCAAAGGTTGTTGGGGTAATGTATGTCCAATCGAAACCTTTCTCGATTGAGTATCCACGTGAAATACATCCGTGCTAACACTCAGGTTTGAAGTCAAGTCCAACTTCCCAACAAAAGATCTATAGTTCGTGGGGGCTGACATCTACTATTTGTAGAGGTTATTTTCCTTAAAAGTGTATCACGCTTTTAAGGAAAATGTGGACAAGTCCTATGAACTTGTGAGTTTAGGCACTTTCGAGTGCGTCGAGTCTCAATTTTAATTCTTTTATAGCTTCAACAAAAAGACCAGCCATGTTACCATATGCAAGTGAAAGATGTCCATCTAATTCTTCTTTATGCACAGCTTCCGGTAATACTTTCTGAACATCTTGAGCTATTAGACCAGTGTACCTTTTATCGTCTGTTTTACTCGTATACGTGTATCCAGTTAATTGTTCAACTTTATCAAGTGCGTTATCAAGTTTTACTAAATCCTTCTTACGTCGAATATCCGAATAAGCTGTAACGTTACCACCCGCCAGTATGTCACCACCAGTATAAATCCTCTTATTGTTATAAACCCTTACATATGTACTATCCTGCATAAACCATCCACCACCGTGAGACTGGAAATATATACCATTATTACTATTCACCCTCAACCAATCCCCACGCACGTGGCAACCGTTATCTGCGTAGATACGTCCGTCGCACTCGAGTGAACTTGATATATGCGCATTACCATTGACGTCCAAATTGTGACTTGCGGCACCCGTATCCGTTTGACCTCCACCGACTTTGATACGCTCAGCGACATTTAGGTACCCTCTTGTGGAGAGAGCCATTGCACCCTGGTTCACTCCATGACTA
>Ga0315320_10000612_pt1 | contig 29520 bp, 16 predicted proteins | sample M140m21515metaG_FD_203458 | JGI IMG/M metagenome (GOLD analysis project Ga0315320, IMG submission 203458) | Ammonia-oxidizing marine archaeal communities from Monterey Bay, California, United States - M1 40m 21515 | ecosystem: Environmental > Aquatic > Marine > Coastal | place: USA: California... | reverse complement strand
CTAAAATTTCTAAGTCTGCGCCCGATCACGTCGCGCAGCTTGTAAAAGAAGGCATTCTTGGAGCATTTTCTGTTGGTTTCCGAGTCAAGGATGCTGATTACCTATCGGAAACCGACGGATTAAAGATAAAGGATGCTGAGTTGTTTGAAGTATCGGTAGTATCGGTACCTTGTAACCAAGCAGCTACTTTCTCTCTCGCGAAGTCATTTGACTCTATTGAAGAGTATAATGAATTCAAAAAAACTTTCACTAATAGTGTAGATCTAGCCGGTCAGTCTCTGGCTAAAGATGAAGATTCATTTGAAGCTAGTGATGCACCGGATGGAACTGAAAAGTCAGTTCAAAAGGAGATAACAATGTCGGAAGTAAAAACTCCCGAAATCGACCTGGAGGCTTTTGCTAAGAAGGTAGCGGATGAGACTGCTGCTAAAATCGCAATTCGTCAGGCCGAGGAAAAAGCCGCTGTTGAAGCACAAGCCAAAGCAGCCCAAGACGCAGCAGAAGCAGAAGCCGTTAAGCAGGCAGAAGTTGAAACTGTAATTAAAACTGGTATCGAGTCAGGCGCTGAGCGTTTGATGGCTGATGTCGAAGCAAAGCTCGCTGAGAAGGATGCTAAGATTGAGGAAGTAATTGCTCAATATAAGACTGATCTCGAAGAGAAGAATGCTGAAATCACTGCTATGCGTGATTCAAAGCGTGTATTCGCTGATCGTAACGAGTCTGGCAACATTTCAAAGTGGGGCAAGGACTTCATGTACGGACACCTTCTTGGTGTTATGACTGGAAAAGGTTGGGAAACTGACTACTCGAAGAGCCTTATGGAAAAAGCAGGTATCAACTATGCAGCTAATGCTGGTGATATTGCTCAAGAAGTCTCTACTGCAATCGAGAAGGAAATCATGCTCGAGCTTAAGCTCGCTCAAGCTTTCCGTGAGATCACAATTAACTCACAGACTCAAGTATTGCCAATCCAGACAGATGCAGGTCCTGCAGCTTGGGGTTCAAACACTGATACCGCAGGTAACTTGGAGAACCGTCCTCAAGTCACTAACGTACAGTACAATGCTAAGCAAGTAATCCTGAAAGCAACTCGATTAATCTCGACTACTTTCATGGATAACAACATTGACGAAGAAGTTCTTGTTAACTTGATGCCAATGCTTGTTGAGTCAGTTGCACGTGCACACGCTCGCGCAGTAGACGGAGCTCTTCTTACTGGTACTTCCGGTGGTTCAGAAGCATTCGACGGTCTCGAAGCTCTTGCAGGTTCGAACTCGTTCACAACTTCAGTAGCCGCAGCTGGTACTGGTGTTGTTGATGCAGCAGACTTCCTCGGAGCACGTAAGCTCATGGGTAAGTATGGCATGATGCCAGAAGATCTGATCTATGTTGTATCTCAGAAGCGTTACTACGATCTGATTGCTGATGCAGGCTTTGCCGACATCACAGACGTAGGCTCTGATATGGCGACTAAGATTACAGGTTCTGTAGGTTCAATCTTTGGAACTCCAGTAGTTGTATCTGATCAGCTCGAAGCAGAAGGCGCAAGCGCATCTGTAGGCTATGCTGTTAACGTTCGTAACCACGTAATCCCACGTCTCCGCGGTGTATCCGTAGAGCAAGATTACGAAGTACTCAATCAGCGTCGAGTAATCGTTGCTAGCCAGTCACTTGGCTTCAACCAACTCGTTGCTAATAACGGTACTACTGACGTATCTGTTGTTAAGTTGATCCAAGCGGCATCTTAATAGCTAGATAAATAAACTGGGGAGGGTTTCCTCCCCAAGTTTTTACTAATTGATTTATTATGGCAGATTTAATTACTCTTGCAGAATATAAAGAAGCAGAAGGGATCGCAAGTCCTAAAGAAGACCTGCGTCTTGCTTCCTTGATTCCGTCCGTGAGTCAATTAGTAAAAACTTATTGTGGTAATTCTTTAGTGGATTATTACTCAGTAAACAAAGTAGAAACTTTTAACATTGATTGGAGTACTCATCTGGTACAGCTTACAGAGAGCCCTGTCAATAGCATTGTTTCAGTAGAAAAAAGAGATTCCGTTACAGAAAGTTATAGCACCGTGGCAACTACAGACTATTATCTTGACGCTTCGACGGATAGTATACTCTATGTAACGGGATCTACCTACAAAAACTGGCCTCGCGGAGCGGGGTCTGTAAAAATTACGTACACGGCAGGATACTCTACCTGTCCTGCGGACTTAAGTCTTGCAGTAATTGACTTAATTACGTACTACTTAAAAGACGAACACAAAGAACGAAAAACTCTTGGCGGAGCGAGTATTCAGAATCAAGGATCAACAAGTCTTCGTGACAGCGTTGCATTCCCAGATCATATTAAAAGAGTGCTTGATATGTATAAAAACTTTTAATGGCTACTAAAGACGTAGAAAAGTTTTTGTCTGAAATGACAAAATTTATTGAGCGCGAGTATAAAAGAGGCGCTTTAGATAAGTTTTCTACGATTGTTACTATGACAAGTCGAGGATTTGCTGAAGGATTTAAACAAGGGTACGCTACTGTTAAAGGTAAAAGAAACTCAAATGAGGAAGAAAGAAAGCAAGTTTTACATATTTCCTCAAAAGAGTTTGTAGAGATCGGACAACATTGTATAGATGAAGTCGCAAAGTGGGCTTATCAAGAAAAAACAATGGGAACAGTTGTAGACTACGTTCCTGGTTTATTTTTAGTGTATAGAGCTAAAAGAGACGTAAAGCGTCCTTATACTATAGCTAAAAATGAAGGAATTCGTTTAATAAATAAAAAACTACAAAACGCGGGCCAAAAAACTTTAAGAGGTAGAGATAAAGAAAAAGGAATTTCTGCAAGAGGCTCCGAAGTAGGGCTGGTAAAGTCAACAGTGCACAGAGCGCACCAAGGCGTTACTACTGTAGGAGCAGCTCAAGTCTCCGCTGCATTAAAGTTTTTAGATAATACAAGAGGCTTTGGAGGGTTTGTTAACTCCGAAGCGGCGAAAGATATACGTGATGTTATTCAACAAATTCAAGCTACTTTTACAACTACAGGAACAAAGTCAGGATCAACGCTTTCAAAAGTACAGTTAAATGAAAATCTTGATGTGTCACTTAGAGTCTTCGGGCAAAGTAGGAATGCCGCAGGAGAAGAGCCTTTTGACTACTCTCAACTAAAGCCAAGACTAGAAAAAGCAATACGACAGTATATTTTAAAGGCCGACGTAGGTACAATGGCTAATTCAGACTCTATAGAGGATGATGCAGTAAAGCGAGTAGAGTATGCTGTAATACAGGAGCTAACTGCCCCTAAAAATTCAAAACTTGTTGGTAGCAATAAAAAACCAGCAGGAAGAAAGAAGAAAAATTTAAATAAAGAAAAAAAGTATAGTCCTACAAAAAGAAAAGGTAGTACTAAAAAAGCATCAACTACTGCTTCAGGTGTTAGGGTACAGGCAAAACCTTCTCAAATTAACTTAGCACAAATAATGGCAATATTAAATGCTAAAATAACTGGTACAGTGGCTAAAAATATGGGAGTTCCTGCCCTTACGAATAGAACAGGAAGATTTGCCTCTTCTGTAAGAGTTACGGATGTTTCTCTTACTCCAAAAGGCTTTCCTAGTGTAGGGTACACTTATCAAAAAAATCCTTATCAAACTTTTGAACAAGGCTTTGCACAAGGAACCCCTGAGCTAGACCCACGAGACTTAGTTGATAAGTCTATAAGAGAGATAGCTGCGCATATGGCCTTAGGAAGACTTTATACTCGGAGACTATAATGGTTAAAAGTAGGACATACACTTCGAGAAGAGCAAATATTTTAAACGGTCTTGCTTTAAGACTAAAAGATATAGACGGGTCTGGTGCTTTTTTAAGTGACCTTTCAAATAACGTAGAAACTAGATTAAAGTTTTGGGACGAAGTACAAGACTTTCCTGCAGTTCACTTAAACGCAGGATCTGAGACCCGAGAGTATCAAGCGGGGGGATATAAAGATAGGTTTTTAAGTGTAACTGTTCGATGCTATGTATCGGATGAGGACAGTGCTACTGAAGCCTTGAATATTTTAATGGAAGATATTGAAACAGTTTTAGAAGATAACTCTAGACTTAAATACTATGATGCCATGAATAATGAGTATCATACACAACAAATTACCATCATTAGTATTACTACCGATGAAGGTGTGCTCGAACCTTTGGGAGTTGGTGAAATCGAAATAGAGGTTCGTTATTAGAAACGACTGGCACGAACAAACGTTCACGTCCTAGTCCTTTCAATATCATAGGAGATAAACTATGTCAGATCAATTATATTTTAGTCGCGATACTAAGATGTATGTTGCCTTTAAGGACCATGCAGGAGTATATCAAGCGGCATTTGAAATTCCCGTTCTTGACGGATTCGGATTTTCACAAGCAAACAATACTTCAGAAATTACACTTTCTGAAATGGAATCTTCTACAGGTACAAGCCGTAGAGGACGAAGGTTATTTAACGATTCATTAGCCCCTGCAGAATGGAACTGCTCTACTTATATTCGTCCATTTAAAGGCGCTTCTTCAGGAAGTGACTATACTGCGAACGAGCACCACGCAGTAGAAGAAGTTCTTTGGGGTATGATGGCAGGTGCTGATCATTATGATACTACTACTCATCACTTTGAAAGCGATAAGTTTGGAGATGGGTCCGACGAAGCAACTGTTACTGAGTCAGATGTTACAGACTTAAATATTGCATTTACTCATTCAAATCGTGCAAATTTAAACCCTGTTGATATTTTCTTTGTAATGGAGACAAGTGCGACTAATCCCGTGGTATATAAAATTGCGGATGCGGTAGTAAACGAAGCAACTATTAATTTTGAAGTAGACGGCATTGCAACTGTTGAATGGTCAGGTTTTGGTAAAGATATTAAGGATGTTAGTGCAGATACTACTGTAGCAGCTACTGCGCCCAGCGCAAGCCTTGCTACCGGGGACATTTTCTTAGATAGTGATATAGATAACCTTTTCCATATCTATTCTGGATCTGCGTTCCTTCCTGCTAAAGACGAAGGTACTGCATCTACAAGTAACTTTATTCGTAATCGAGTTACGACTTTAACAGTTGCTGCACAAAGTGGAAATGACGCAAACGGGCCCTTTGTAGGAGCTGATAACAATGGTATATACAATCTTACTCTTACCGGCGGAAGTATTACAATTACAAATAACATTGAGTTTTTAACTCCTGAGACTCTAGGGTCTGTAAACCTTCCTCTAGATAACGTAACAGGAGCTCGCTCTATCACAGGTACTTTAAACTGTTATGTTGTTAGAAACACTAGCAGTAATGTAGGAACTTCTTCTGCTTTATTCAATGATATGAAAAAGTCAGATGCTTTGGCTCTTGTAAATAACGATTTTTCTCTTGTGTTAAATGTAGGGGGAACCGATACTACAAAGCCACGGTTTAAAGTTAATATGCCTACTTGTCACTTGGAAATTCCAACGCACTCAATTGAAGATGTTATTTCCTTTGAGACTAATTTCCACGCTCTTGGCTCAAATATTAGTACTGCAGACGAAATCGATCTTACTTACTTCGGAGCATAATAATAACACTATTTGTTTTAAGGGGCTTCGGCCCCTTTTTACTTACTCCTACCAAAAATAACTCTTGACATCTCACCTCCTTTAACCTATAATTACAAAATACAAATTTACATTCTTAAAAGGACAAAAAATGAACGATTCACCTATTTCTTTATCGAGTCTTATGACTCCCAGTAAAACCGTTTCTATTGACTTTCCTGGGTACTCTACTATGAAGGTCTCGCTATGTTACTTAGGCAGAGAAGAGCTTGTTAAACTACGTAAAAAATGTGTAAGCACAAAGTTTGACAAAAAAACTCGACAACCTGAAGAAGTACTAGATGAAGATAAGTTTTTGTTAGAGTACTGTAAGGCAGTAATTAAAACTTGGTCCGGCTTGAAGTTTTCATACCTAGAAGAGCTTCTTTTGGTAGATGTCTCGGCTTATGACCCTGAAGATGAACTTCCTTACACACAAGAAAATGCAGAGCTTTTAATGAAAAATTCGTCAGTATTTGATACCTGGGTTACTGAAACAGTAGGTGACCTTGAAAATTTTACTGGGAACAAATAGAGGCAATCAGGTCTCTATTAGAAAGACACGTAAAGCAATCTGATCAAACAATAGATGTAGATAAATATCTATTGTTGTGTGAACAAATAGGGGAAGAACCCGATCCTACCAAAATGCCGCTCGAGCTTTCGGAATTTCCCGAAGAAGTTCAAGTGGCATTTTTTATGTTTAGCCTATTACCAGATCATTATGAAGGTATGAGCGGGACATATATGGGAAAATACTGGGACGGTATAGAATACTTTTTTAGTTTATATGAGATAGTAGATCCAAAAACTGTTTTTTATATTATGAAAATGTACGAAAGTATTATAGTAGCACATAGAGCAGATAAAGCAGAACAACAACGAAAAGCAGAAGAGCGTAAGGCTAAAAGCGGCGGCAAATCATACGCCCATAAAGTGACCGGCTAATGGCAAAGAAAATTCAAATAGATATTGAAGTCAATGGCAAAATGCAAAAAGCCACTGTCAGCACAAAAAAGCTGAAAGATGCTTTGGACGGCGTAAGTAAAAGTGGGGACTCCGCCCAAAAAGGGGCAAACAACTTTGGTAAAGGCTTAAAAGGTGTAGGGGAGCAATCTGCAAATGCTTCTAAAAACTTTGCAAAATTTTCTTCAGGTATGGGAGGATTTGTTGGCGTTTACGCATCTTTAGCCGCACAACTATTTGCAGTAAGTGCCGCATTTCAATTCTTAAAAAGAGCAGGCGATTTACAAACCTTACAAGCAGGACAGCAGGCCTACGCTTCAGCTACAGGAGTAGGGCTTCGTACTTTGACCAATAATATTATTGCAGCAACAGATGCAACTGTTACTTTTCAGGACGCGGCACAAGCAGCAGCTATTGGAACGGCTGCGGGATTAAGTACAGATCAACTAACTAGGTTAGGCGCTGCTGCAAAAGATGCTTCTATTATTTTAGGAAGAGATGTTACTGATTCTTTTAATCGTCTTGTCCGTGGTGTAACAAAAGCAGAGCCAGAGCTTCTTGACGAACTTGGCGTTATTCTACGATTGAAAGATGCAACCGAAACTTACGCAGCACAGCTAGGTAAAAGTGCTAATGAGTTAACTGCTTTTGAGAGGAGCCAGGCCGTAGCAAATGATGTCTTAGGCCAAACAGAGGAAAAATATAGTAAAATATTAAATATTACAGGAGGAACTGCTAACGCTTACGCTCAACTCGGAAAAGCTTTTGATGATATTGTTATAGATCTAAGTGCTTTGGCGGATTTTTTAATAGGGCCTATAGCAAAGGTACTTACAGATCTTCCCGCGCTAGCAATAGCAGCTTTCGGCTTACTTCTACAAGGCCCTTTATCTGCTCTTGGTATAAGTTTTAAAGACATTGCAGCTGGCGCGCAAGCTTCAGCTTTAGCGTCTAGAGCCTCTTTCGAAGAAATGTCTGCAAAAGCACAAAAAACTACTATAGATGTAAAAGCATTAAAAGCTCAGTTTAAAGACCTAGCAATTCAACAAAAGTTAAATGCAACTAACTCTAAAGTATTACAAAGAGCTGCTGCAGGTACGATGACACCCCAAGACCGCGCTAATTTGAAAAAAGCATTAAGAGCCTCAGAAAAAAACTATAATCAGCATGGAATTGTTGTAAAAGGCATATTTAAAGATATGTCTATAACAATGGTAAGAGAGATAGGAACTGCTTTTAAGCAGATAGAACTCGCAGAGCAGCAAAAACTAAGTAAAACAGCAGTTTACGCTACTAAAGCTAAAGCAATGTATGCAGGTGTAGCAGCAAGCATTAAAACTATAGGTGCAGCTTTAGCTACCGGGGTAAGTACATTATTGGGTTGGTTGGGCTGGATAGGACTTGCTGTAACGGCTTATCAAGTTTTAAAGGATTTATTTTTTGATAGTGAAAATTCTTTAAGCGCGCAACAAATACTATATGAAAAAAATAGAGCGAGTTTAAAAGAACTAAACAAAGAGTTAGTCTCATTTGCACAAATTCAAAAAGTGCTTGCACAAGGCCAGTTTGGAAGTGAGTCGGGCTTTGCAAATATTGGCTCAGCACTTGGTCAAAGAAGCACCTCTCAAGCTATTGAGGACTTTGAGTTGTTGCAGTCTTTTAGAGTAAAAGATAATGCTAATGAAGCTAGCTATAATTCCGAAGTTCGTAGACTGGCAGAAGAGAGAATAGATATAAGTAAAAAAGAAGCTGCAAATTTGCCTATCGAAGAATTAGAAAAAAGATTAGGGGGTACTATGATACTTACTCCTGTAAAAAATAAAATTTCAGAAGACGAGAAAAACGCAAATCAATACTTTAGTACAGTACTTAAAGGGCTAAAAGAAGTAGAAAAAGGTACTGGGATGACTTTTACTGCTTTTACTGAATTCGAGGAAGCAGTAGAGAACGGCGCTTCAGAAAAACAATTTTTAAGAACTAGAGATGCCGCGTTAGATGTATCAAAAACTATACAAGAGGGGGCTAGAAGTGCTAAAGATGCTGCTACTGCTGTACAAGCATTTGCTAATTCTTTGGGCCCTTTGAACCAAGGAGAACAAGCTGCTGCTGCTCTAGTAAAAAGAATAGGCGAAATCAACAAATTAGAAGCCAGTGGAATAACAAGCAAACGAAGAGTTAGAGATTTTCAAGCAGAAGCTTTCTTTGAGCAAAAGACAGGACAAAAATCTCCTGAACAGTTTAAGCTGGTATCCTATGAGGGTCTTTCTGACGCCCAAGAAAAAGAAAGAACAGAGTTACTTAGACAGTTAGCAATAATAAAGTCCATAAATAAAGTTAAACATGCTGGACAAATGCGAGCGCTACTTTTACAAGCAAAAACTACTCGAGAAGTTCAAGGAGAGGATGCGGCACAAAAAGCTTTACGAGACTTAAAAAATCAAGAGCTGACTATTACAGATAAAATGGTTGGAAAAGAGGAAGAAAGAGCCAATCTAGTGGGTGAAGTTGCTACCCTTCAGGGAAACAAGTTAAATCCGGGACAGAGACGTAGAGTCGCACTACTAACAGCAGAATTAATTGCATTAGACGCACAAAAAGCTAATACTGAAGAAAGAATCGCCCTAGCAGAAAAGCTTTTAAATATTGAAAGATCTTTAATAGGAATAAAAGAAACTAATCCAGTGCTTCAAGCAGAAAAATTATTTTTGGATATTACCAACAAGCGTTTAGCTCTTGAGAAACAAATACTTGATATTCGCTTAAAACAAGCCCAGTCTGAGTCAGAAGAAAAAATTGCTGATATTAAAGTTAATGATCCGTTTGCAAACACTGACCGAATGCAAGCAGAAGAAAAGCTACGACTTGCTCGACAAGAAGTTGCTTTAAAACTGCCAATGATACAAACAGAGTACAACAATAAACTAGATGCAATTGATTTAGAGTATAATTTATTAGAAGCTAAACGCGAACAAACCATTCTTGAAATGCAAAAACTAGCAATTGAAGCAGACGTAGCCGAGAAACCAAGCCTAGCAAAACGAGCGGATGAGATTGCCTCTAAATTACTTGCACAAAACTATGACGCTGCACGAGCCGCTGCAAAAGACGCCGCCCTCGCAACTAAGAATGCAAGTGAATATGGCTTAGGAAAAGCAGTTCGCGATGCGCAAAGAGTAGTAATAGAGATACAGCCTATTTCTATCATACTCAACGATGCGGCTAAAAGTTTTTCAACGGCTTTAAGTGATAGTTTTACTACAATTTTTGATTCTTTGACAGATAAAACAATGGACTTAAAAGAAGCATTGAAGGCAATCGGCAGAACTTTTGTACAAAGTCTTCAAAAAAGTCTTGTAGAAAACATGTTGGTTGGCCCTCTTACTGAAAAAATTGGAGCGTTCTTTTCAAAGTTTAAACTAAAAGAGAAAGCCGCAGGATTGTTTGGTATAAAAAGTAAGGTAGAAGGAGAAGGTACCGGAGCCCCTACAAGCATTGGAGGAGGACTAGACGGTAAAGGTTTAGGGATTACTATCCCTTTGCTTGTGCGCCTAGAGTCCGGAGCATCTACGCTACCGGGTGGAACCGCACAAGGGACAGGAGGCGATAATGCATCAGTAGTTGCAGGAGGAGGTAGTCCTCCAGAAACAAAAGCAGTAAAAGAGCAAACAGAAGCAACTCGGCAAAATACGCTGGCTACTACCCAAGCAGGGCTACAAACAGCGACGATGGCTATAGGAGCAATAGCAACAGTTGCAGCACTAACTGGTAACGAAAAAGCCGCTAAAAAATTAGCAATAGTAATGGCACTTTTACAACTAGCAGTTATATCTCTTGAAATAGCAATGCACATAAATACAGTGGGTGGTTTATTTGGTAGAAGAGGCGGAGTATTTAATGGGTCCAGTAAAAATTTAGCAGGATACTCTACTGGAGGAATCGCAAAAGGATCACATGCTGGATACCCTGCTGTACTTCACGGAACCGAAGCTGTTGTTCCACTTCCAAACGGTAAGTCTATTCCTGTAGATATGGGCGGGGCCGCAGGTATGCAACAAAATAACGTAAATGTAAATGTTGTTGTAAATAATGATGGAACTGCAGAAACAAATTCTGAACAAGATTCGAGAGAAGCAGCAAAGCTTGGAAAGAACATTGCAAGAGCAGTTCAGACAGAAATTCAAAATCAAAAGAGAGCTGGCGGAATGCTTAGTCCTTACGGGGCCCTATAATGAGTACTTTTTCTTTAACTATCATACGTGAGGAAGTTTCTGGGGATACTTCTTTATTAACAAACATTACAAATAGTAGTGTTATATTAAAGGTTTTTGGAGAGTACTCTACTGATAGTACTACAAAAGAGTTTGTTTTTGATAGAAACATAGAAAGACAGACAAAAGTCAGAGTATTGACAGCAACTTTTGGAGATGGGTACGAACAAAGAGTTCGAAACGGTATTAATCCTAAAGAAGAAACTTTTTCAGTTTCTTTTAACAATAGAAATAGCAATGAAATAACAGTTCTTGCTGCTTTTTTTGATAACAAAAGTGGCGCAAACTTTGATATTGTAATCAATGGAGCCACTATAAAAGTAGCCGCAGAAGAGTATAATGTTACCTACGGACAAGAGTCTATCAACTCACTTTCAATACAACTTAGACGAGTTTACGAGCCTTAAAAATGACAGATATAATTGATACAGTTCAACTACAATCAATAGACGACAGTTTAATAGAGCTATTTGAAATAACTCTTCAAGGCTCTACGGATGTTGATGTTAGACTTGTTAGTGGGTTGGCAGAAGGCACGAGTAATATTTATTTTCCGACTGCAAACGGACAGTCTTTAAATGAGTATATAGCTCTTCCCTCTTCTATAGGAAATATAGAAATTGATTCTTCCGGTGCTGCAAACAGGCCAATTTTTGAAATAGCAAACTTAATAAGCCTAGGTAGATCTATTGAAAATGACTCAGACGGTTTAGAAGATGAACAAACCTGGCAAGAAGTATTAGAAAGTAAAAATATCGCAAAGCCAGAAGATATTTTAGGAGCAAGACTCCAGTACAGAAGAACTTTATTTAAAAATACCTATAGAGCTAGTGATGTTTCAGGATGGAGTACCACGCTTCCTATTGAATTCCCTAAATCTTCTTATATTATGGAAAGAGTAAGAGCAGAAAATGGTTTAATGGTTTCGTATGAGCTTGTATCACCCTTTGACTTAGAGAGAATAAAACTGCCGAACAGAACAATTGTAGGAAAATACTGCCCTTGGAAATACCAAGGAATAGCTATTAATCAAGATGAAAGATCTGGGTGTCCTTACCCTAAAGATAATAGTGGTCAGCCTAAGTTCTTTAACATAGATGATGAAGAAATTACAGGCATTACTTCTGGGTATACAGCACAGACTTCATATAGTTCGGGAACAAAAGTAAAATACCCTACTTCAGGTTTTGTAAAAATTTGGGAAGTAATAGCAAATCCTTCGGGAGTAAATGCGCCCCCGGTTGAGGGCAGTAGATACTGGAAAAGAATAGATGTGTGCGGTAAAACATTAAACTCTTGTAAGGTTAGATTTCAAGGAATTGATAGTAACGGGGCTCCTCTAAACCGACTAATTCCTTTACCCTTTGGAGGGTTCCCCGGAACTAGAAAATTTAAGTGATTTATGAAATAGAAGAGCACTTTAGAAAAGAATACCCTAGAGAAGGTTGTGGAGTGATAGCAGTTGTAAAAGGAGAAAAAACTTGGTTTCCTTGTACAAATATTGCAGAAAATGATAAAGACTTTATCATTTCACATAAAGAATATTTACAGATAAAAAGAAAGTACGATATACTGGCTATAGTTCATAGCCATATAGACCAAAGTAACGAACCTTCTACTCAAGACGTAAATAGTTGTAATGCATTAGGAATACCTTACCATATTTACTCTTATCCAGAAATGCAATTAAATATTGTACAGCCAGAAAAAAACTTTTATCCTCTTATTGGGAGAGAATATGTTTTTGGAGTAAAAGATTGTTTCGAAGCAGTAAGAGACTGGCTTGCACAAGAAAATATTTATATACCTTCTAGAGAGCCTTTTGAAGAAGGATTTTACGAAAAACACTTAAATTACTTTACAGAAGATTACATACTGAACTGGAACCATAAAAAAGTTGAAGGATCTCCAAAGAAAAATGATGTTTTAATTTTTCAAATAAACTCAGAATTAGCAAATCATTGCGGAGTTTATATAGGGGATGAGGTATTTTATCATCACTCAACAAATAGGCTATCGTGCCGAGAAAACTTATATCCTTTTTGGATAAAATATTTAATAGGAATCTATAGATATGAAACGTAAAATATACTTAGATGGCGAACTCGGGGAAAAATTTGGAAAAGTACTCACATTAGATGTTAATACTTTTGTAGAAGTTTTTCGAGCTATAGAATGTCAACGCCCCGAAATGCGTCAATACCTAGTAGACTGCCATGAAAAAGATATAGGCTTTATAATGCACGTAGAAGATACGCCTATTACAACTGAAGAAGAAATTTTAATAAACTTTAACGAAGGAGATATGTATATTTCCCCCGCGCCTCAAGGTTCCGGTGGTAAGGTAAGACAGTTTGTTCAAGTAGTAATAGGCGCAGTTTTTGTGATTGCCGGATTATTCATAATGCCAATCCCAGGCTTCCAAGGCTTTGGTGCTGTTCTGTTTACATTTGGTATGGGTCTTATGAGTGTGGGGCTGGCAGGTCTTTTAGCTCCAGACCCTTCGACAGATAGTGATGATGCTCGGCAAGATACTAGTTACTTATTTCAAGGCTCTGGGCAATCTATACTACAAGGAGACCCAGTGCCTTTACTTTATGGCAGACTAAGAATACCTGGCAGACTAATAGACTTTGATATAAGAAACACGAACTCTTACTATTCAGAATCTGGGTTTGGAGGAAGTGGTACGGGAAATAACATTGATACTCCTGATCCTCAAAACGATCCTCCAGGAGGGCCTGCTCAGACTCCTACTTACCCTTTACCTACCCAACCAGACATGCCTAAGATTCCTGGGCAAACTGAAAGAATTAATTTTGGCACTTCTACTATTCCTAATATAGTTTTCAACCCAACTGTCCAAGTGTACTAATTAGAGAGACTTAAAATGCAAGACATTCCATTTAATGAAAACTTTTTAAATTTTGGAGGCATGAACACCGTTGGCGGAAGCAACGGATACTCCACAACTCAAAGAATTCAAATTGTTGAAGCCCTCTGTGAGGGCCCTGTATGGGGCCTAACAGAAGGTAGCGCATCTGTATACTTTAATAATAGCAGAGCAATTGAGCCTGAAGACGCAACTATTTTCTCTCCTCGAGACATTAGTGATAGTAATGATTTAGACGCTTTTGGCTTTGAAGGCTCTATTACCTTCGGTGGAAGTACAAATACTGGTAGCCTTAGCCCAAATGCTCCAGAAAATGCTATTGGTACGTATGATGAAGAAAGTGGCTGCCTTATTTCTGTTGTATATGCTCGTGTAAATAATGCTACTATTTCGAATATTACTTATAGGGCTCCTTCAGGAGGTGCTCAAATAGGCTCTTGGACAGCAACATTAAGCTCTAGTGCATTTGACGGAAGTTTTGATACTAAAGGATTTACTGTTTCACAGGCTCGCTCAACTTACATGAGTGATAGCGCAGGTAACTTTGTTTTAGCAACTATTGTTGATAATGGCAATGGAACTGCAAGTATGGTTTACTTCAGCTCAATAGCCCCAGGATTTACGAACTCGCAGAGTGTAGATCTTACTTTTTCCGCTACAGTTGGAGTCGCAGAAATAACTGAAACTTCTGTCGAGCTGTTATCTGACGATACTCCAGACTCAGGAACTTATAACTATAGTATTACAAAATATAAAGATTATTATAACGACGGGGGTATAGCGCCCGGACTTGATATTGCTAAAACAGAGAACTTAAACGTTCAATTTGTGAATGGTTCTGCAATTCAAAATGTAATTCGCACTTGGGGTGGAGCGGGTGGAGGCATAAATATACCTGTTAGCAGTATACCTTCTCAATCTACTCTTGCCCAGCTTAAGGCTTCTGTTGCTCAAACCGAAGGCCTGTCTCTTTACTCTACTGGAGGGTACCAAGAAACTAGAACAAATGAAGAAGACGGAGCGGCTAGTCCTGTACTAATTACTACAGATTTATTTCCCTCGCTTCAACGAGAATTAATTAGAACTCAAGCAGATGTATTAAGTTTTGAAATAAAGTATGGAAGACTACAATCTCAAGACACAGAAGAAGGCGGAGAAAACGACAATACTGCAATTTATTCAGTAGACATCGCATTTCAAGATGCTCCGGGAGACGCTTTTGGTTCTTACTCCTCGGTGTTTGGTACAGTAGTTCATACTGCAAATTTTGGAGCAAGTCTTTCTTGGCAACATTTTGTTGACTTAGGGGCATACAGAAAAGAAAGAGGGGGTTTTCACGACTTTAAAATAAGAATAGCTCGGTTAACTAGACACATTGATGATGCAGTACAAAGCACAGGTGCTGACTATACAGGCGATTCTGCTGGAAGATACGACCAGAGTAATAGCACTAGTAAAGTTGATAGTATTATTGCAACTGTTAAAGATAGTCTATACTACCCTTATACTTCTTTAGCGGGAATCAGTTTTAGTTCTAAGCAATTTGATAAAATGCCTAAGCTTAGTTATGATATGCGAGGTAAACTTGTAAAAGTACCCTCTTCTTATACTCCTAGAGAGTACACAGAAAATAATACTGCATTATATGATGATTGGTGGGAGGGAGACTTTAAGGATGAGCTTCAGTTTACTGATAATCCTGCTTGGGTATTCTATGATATATTAACAAATACTCGATACGGCTTGGGAGAGCATATAGATTCACTTTTAGATATAGACAAATATTCCTTGTATCGTGTTGCACGTTACTGCGATGAATTAGTTGACGATGGTAGTGGAGGCCTTGAACCTCGTTTTAGAGCAAACCTATTTTTAACAAAAGCGGAAGAAGCATATAAAGTTATTAAAGACATGGCTACTATTTTTAGAGGGATACTCTTTTGGATGGACGGCCAGCTAACTCCAATTTTAGACGCTCCTTCTGACCCAGTTTATTCTTTTACAAAAAGTAATGTAATAGATGGGGGATTTGTTTATCAAACCAGTGGCAATAGAACTAAAGCAAATCAAGTAATTGTAACTTGGAATGATCCTGAGTTAAATTTTGAACCTGTTCCATTAATTGTAGAAGATAGAAACTCTATTGTTAAAGATGGCAAAGTTAATAAAATAGTTGCTACAGCCTTTGGATGTACTTCTGAAGGTCAAGCTATTCGTTATGGACGATGGAAGCTATGGACAGCTCAAAATCAAACTGAAGTAGTAAGCTTCCAAAGTTCACTAGCTGCTGCGTATATAAGACCTGGAGATATTATCAATGTTCAGGACTCGGATAGATTTGGTAAAATTTTAAGCGGTCGTACTAGTTCGTCTACAAACAATACTATTACACTAGATAGAGAGGTAACTCTTGTAGCGGGCGCTTCGTACACTTTAAGTACTTTAGTAACAGATCCTGCTGCTTATAATATTGGAAATTCAGTGACAATTGCCAGCGTGGGTACGGTAGACAAAGGCAAAAAAGTTACGCAAGCGTGGGTGGATACAGATGAAAATGATGGAACTTCAGGTAGAACCCTTCGTAATATAGATACAGCTGCAAGAGCTTCTAACGCTTGGACGGCTCAGACAGGGGGCAGTTTAATATCCATATCCTGGAAGCCTTTTAGCCATGTTCAAGAACATACGATAACTACTTCTTCGGGCTCTACTAAAACACTCACTGTTGCTGGAACTTTTGGTACTAATCCTGCTTTTGAAAGCATCTGGGCTTTAAGAGAGACTTTAAGTAACCTTGAAACCTATGATTCTACTCGCCAGTATAGAGTTGTATCAATATCTCAAGAAGAAGATAATATTTATAATATTGCGGCAGTAGAATACTACCCTGAAAAATATATTGCAGTAGAAGTAGACTACGAACTAGGTCAAGTTCCTGATAATATTTTTGCAGGAGAAGGCCTTGAAGTGCCTCCGTGCCAATACTTAATTAGTAGAGAAGTTGATAACACCAATGCAAAAAGTCGAAAACTAAGTTTATTTTGGCAACCCCCAGAAGACTTTGACTTTATTAACTATTATGAGCTAATCCATAATATTCCAAATATACAGAGTCCTATTCAAATTCGAAGAGGAGAAACTTCATTTGAGTTTTCCAATGTACCTCAAGGTATCTACGGATTCTCTATTCGAATTGTAACAAATAGAGGGAATAAATCTCAGTATGCAAAGACTTTTCATCAAACAGGATTAAACAACTCTACTGATGCTTCAAAAATTGGAGAACTATACGCAGGGGGATCTGCTACAAGTCTTTCAGAAATAGTAAATAAATTAAGTGCGGAACAGGTATTTAGGTTTAATGACGAAAGATATACTTTATCGCCCCCACAGAGATTAGGGCTAACTAAATCTAATAATAACACTAATACTTTATCTATTCAGCAATCTCTTTCAAAAATGGTGGGAACCAATTATGTGTCTACGTCCACTACAAGTCATACAATTAGTAGTGGAAGTAAAACTTTTACTACAACAAGTGTTTCTTTATATGTAGAAGGCTTGAAAATAAAAGCAATTAGCGACTCAAATAGTAATAATTATTTAGTAGGTGTAATTACAAATGTAGGAACTAATACTATAACTATTAATGTTACTCTTGCTAATGGCTCTGGTTCTGCTTCGGACTGGACTTTGAACAGAGATGGGTACTCTGCTTCTTCTTGGGGCTGGGAAACTTCAGGCGTAAATCCTTTAGCATATATATTTGTAGATGTTGATCAAATAGGGGATGGATCTGCAGATGGATTAAAACTAGTTTCTCGTAGACTCGATACGTCCGGTGTGTATATGTTTGAAGACACCGATTATAGTAGTCCTTGGCTTAACATCTCTGGAACTTGCACAATTAATGGAACTACTTCTAAAGTTACTGGAACTAACACAAGTTTTACTACTCAGTTAGAGGTAGGCTCTTTTATTAGATTTACGAATACTGCTGCTGGTAGAGTAACTTTTATTAGAAATGATACAGAGCTATATATTGATTCTATTTTTGATGAAACAATTACAGACGAGATTGCTCAGAAAAATAGACTTAATGTAAATAGGGCAGAGGACTTTTTATTAGGTTCTATAAATTATGACTCCGCTATAGATGAGTTTACTTTTGATCAGTTTTATACTATTTCAGATCTTACAGCACAAAAACAATTAGTTCTTGACTCAGAGACTGCATACTTACTATACAATGACTTAAACGAAGCAGATCAACAGCCTCCTGAAGTTAATATTAAAGCCTTAGCAATTGGATACATAAAGCCTGAGTTTAAAATGACTTGGACTAGCACTGATTTAGCTGGAGGCGACAGTAAAGATACAGATTTTCAATCGGCTAACTACCCTTCTGGGGCTGCTCCTTCCGAAGGGTTTAAGCAAGAATACTCTAAAAAGGTATTTGAAGAAGCTAGTGCAGACCCTACTGATAATATACAGTATGGAAATGGTGCTGCAATTGTAGTAACTTGTACGGTAAGAGAGGCAGAAGATCCTGATAATGTTAAAAAACAAAGAACAGCTACTTGGACTATAGCTAAGCTCAAGAGGCAGGCGTCTGGTAATCTTGCACGTGTAGTAAAGCTTACTGCCGAGGATTACTCTGTTGTATACGATGCGGAAGGAGCAAACCCTTCTTTCCAAGGCTCCGCAGACTCTGATATTGATTTAACTGCAAGCACTGGAGGATTCAGTGACCCATTATTTAGATTTACAGTCGACGGTACAGTATACGAAACTGTTTCTGGACAGCCTTGGTCGGAAACAAGTACTGTTCCTTTTGTACCCCCTTCCTCTGTTGATAGTTTTGGAACAAACGGCGGCGGTACAAAAACTATGCTTGTTGAGGTTGCAGAAAAACCTTCTGGGTGGAGTCAAGCAAACCAGACCCCTACATTAGCCAGCTCAGATATTGGGGCAACAGACTCTATATCTATACTAGGTGTTAAGACTGGTGGATCTGGTGTATTTATTTCATTCTCAAACGAAACCCATGCTGTCGCTTGTGATAAAGATGGCGAGCCTCTTGTTGGCTATAATAACGTTATCTCAGGCTCTGGAACTACTATTGAAGTTCTTGTAAATGGTGTTGCGTATCAATTTACAACAGGTACTGTTACTGATGGTAAGTTTGGAGTGTCGGTCACAAATAATGCTGATATTGTAGAAGGCAGCCTCACAGGAAATGGTACGGATGTAGCAACTGTAGGAGCACACGCATTTGGAACTAATTCTGAAGACCAAGAACTTATTTCATACACTATAACTGTCGGAGGTATAGCAGACGATGGTACGAACGTTGACTTTACAAAGTTTCAAACATTCGCAAAGTCAAAGGGCGGAGTTGCAGGAGCAAGCAGCGCTCTTGTTTACTTGTATAAAGCCAGCGCAGCCGATCCTAGCAGTACTACTTCAAGTTTAGATAACGCTGTAGTAGACCTCACTACGGGTAAAATTGATACTAGCCAAGGAGATACAAAATTCGAGGAAGGCGACGAGTTGTGGTACACGTCTCCTAGCGGTCCTACTATTGCGTACAACAAAGTATTGTGGGTTGTTGCTGCTACTGCAAATGGATCGGGCCTTACGGATGAAATTTCCGCAAGTGAGTGGAGTAGCGCTGCAGAGTTTTCCGGGGAAAGTCCTTTAAACACTGCGCTTGTAGAGCTATTTCTTACTAATAATGTAGGAAGCACTCCCAGCTTACCTGATACAGATGTAACTTATACTTTTGCAGACGCAACAGTCACAGGGACTCCAGGAAATAATTGGTCGTCTACTGCTACAAGTCTTAGCGAGAGCGCTAAATATTTGTGGAAAACTACTGCTGCTGCAATTAGTCAAGCGGCTACTTATAGTATTGATGCAGCTCCTACAGACTGGTCAACTCCAGTATTGATTGGGTTCTTTGGGGAAGGCTCTGCAGGTGAAAATGCTATATCTGTAAAACTTACTTCAAATGATTACTCAATTGTATACGATGAAGAAGGTACTCCTACTCCTACTGGAACACTAACTCTTACTGCAACTGCACAGAATCTTACAACTCCTTGGTTTAAGTTTACAGGCGATGGCTTTACCGATGATACTGCATTTGCATCAACAAGTACTAAAAGCTATACAATTCCTGCTGCTGCTTTTACTACAAATACTATTCGAGTAGGAGTATCAGACGGCGCTCTTGTAGGAACTCAGCAAACTGAGCTTGCATTTGATACAATAAGTATTATAGGTCTTTCTGACGGTTCCAGCGGTATTAGTATAATAAATAGTAACTCTGCACATACTATTCCGGTAGACACTGGCGATACAGATGGAAGCACTGGTATATATACGGGTTCTGGGACAATTATTGAAGTCTATAGAGGAAGTACGCAGCTTACTCCCGTATCATCATCTCCAGGAACCGGAGAATTTAGACTAAGCCAAGTTAATCCTACAAATATTACGGCAGACTCTAGCCCTACACTGGATACTACTAACAAACAAATTACTGTTGGGGTGGCTTCGGCAATGACTGCTGCAACTGCTATTATTGAGTATGTGCTTGAAGTTGAAGACACAAACGTTGTTACAACAGTACAAAGTTTTTCAAAGTCATTTGAAGGGGTAGAAGGCCCCAAAGGAGCGCAAGGGGCAGGAGGCGATAATGCATCAGCAGTTAAGCTTTCCTCTACTGATTATTCTATTGTGTATGTAGATGGAGTTCCTACCCCTACAGGAACTCTAACGCTAACTGCAACCCCGCAGAATATAGACAATCCTTTATTTAAATTTACAGGGGACGGGTTTACTGATGATACTACATATGCTTCTGGTACGACTAAGTCTTACTCAATACCTTCGGCCCCTTTTACAAATAATAGTATTCGTGTAGGGGTCTCCGACGGAAATCAAAGTGAAGTAGCATTTGACACAATTTCTATTATTGGTATTGACGCAAAAGCCGGTATTACAATTGTTAATACTAACTCTGCTCATACTGTTCCTACTGATAAAGATGGAAACAATCCAACCTTTACAGGGTCGGGCACAACTATTGAAGTTTACAGAGGGGGTGTTCAACTTAGTGCGGTGACAGGAACTCCGGCCGCCGGAGAGTTTAGTGTAAGCACAACTGTTTCAAATGTTACTGCAGCAACTCCTACTATAGTAGGGGACTCTCTTGTATTTGGTCCAATTACTGCACTAACTGCAGATACCGGGTTTATTGATTTTTCTATAAATGTTGAAAATACAAACACAGACGTAGAATCTTTTCAAACATTTTCTAAATCTAAACAAGGAGTAGAGGGAGATAAAGGAGACTTAGGTACAAAAGGAGACCCTGGAGGCCCCGGCGATAAGGGCACAAAAGGAGGGCCTGGAGACGGAGGAACCAAAGGAGGTCCTGGTGAAGCAGGTGATAAAGGGGATAAAGGGTTTAAAGGAGACTTAGGACCTAAAGGAGAATTAGGGCCTAAAGGAGACTTAGGACCTAAAGGCGATACAGGTGAAAAGGGTCTAAAAGGAGACTTTGGGCCTAAGGGCGCTGAAGGACCTAAGGGCGATACGGGTGAAAAAGGTTTAAAAGGAGATTTTGGACCTAAAGGAGAATTAGGGCCTAAGGGCGATATCGGTGAAAAAGGTATAAAAGGAGAATTTGGACCTAAAGGGGTTGAAGGAACTAAAGGCACCGCAGGCGATAAAGGTCTAAAAGGAGACTTTGGGCCTAAAGGGATTGAAGGAACTAAAGGCATCGCAGGAGATAAAGGTCTAAAAGGCGATTTTGGACCTAAAGGGGTTGAAGGAACTAAAGGCGGGGATGGAGATAAAGGCTTAAAAGGAGATTTTGGACCTAAAGGCGCCGGCGGGGAGGCAGGAGAAAAAGGGCTTCCAGGCCAAGGGGGCGACCCTGGAGATAAAGGAGTTAAGGGAACTTCTGGTCCTAAAGGCTCAACTGGAATTAAAGGAGATCCGGGCGATGAAGTCTTTATTATATACTATAATGGAGTTTTAAGCGATAATTTAAATAGTAATGCTACAGTTGACAAAGACAATCCTCCGCTAGCTCCTGATATGAATGGGGGTTCTTCGGCGGTAAACTCAGGGTTTAGAATTACTCAAGCAGACGGAACTTTAACTAATTGGTACACAGAAGCTGCGTCTATTTCAGAGTACTTCTTTATAGCTACTGCAGTTGAAGAAGGACTAACTGCTGCGCCTAGAGCTTCGTGGACCGTTAGTGGGTATTTGCAAGGAGAAAAGGGGGAAGCTGGGGATCCTGGTGAAAAAGGAGTAAAAGGGTTACCTGGCCCTAAAGGAGACTTAGGGCCTAAAGGAACCACTGGAGAAGCAGGACTAAAAGGAGGCCCTGGAGACTTAGGTACAAAAGGAGATAAAGGAGGTCCAGGAGCCGGAGGAGCTAAAGGAGGCCCCGGAGAGGGTGGAGCTAAAGGAGATAAAGGAGGTCCAGGAGCTGGAGGAGCTAAGGGAGGCCCCGGAGAAACTGGTGACAAAGGAGGTAAAGGAGGCCCAGGAGCTGGAGGAGCTAAGGGCGGTCCTGGAGAGGGCGGAACTAAAGGAGATAAAGGAGGTCCAGGAGCTGGAGGAGCTAAGGGAGGCCCAGGAGAGGCTGGCGCTAAAGGAGATAAAGGAGGTCCAGGAGCTGGAGGAGCTAAGGGCGGTCCTGGAGAAGCTGGTGAAAAAGGAGGTAAAGGGGGTCCAGGAGCTGGGGGTGCTAAAGGAGATCCCGGAGAAGTAGGCCTCAAAGGAGGACAAGGAAGTCCAGGAGCAGATGCGCCTTACGTAGTTATAGGTTTTAATTCTTCTGTAGATACGAATGCAGAGCGAGTTGCAGCAATAAAATCTTTCTCAGGATTAACAACTGTATTAGCAAACTCTGTGTACTGGGATGCTGTAGCAGGAATTCCTTATCAAAACCAAGGAACTTCATCAACTAGCCCTACTCTTACTGCTCTAAGTGGAGGAGCAGGGATAGTCTCAATGGACTCTATAAAATTAGAATCGGGAAGTAATCGAGTAGAGCTAACGTCCTCAGGCCTAAAAATTTATAATTCAAATGTATTACGAGTAAAAATAGGAGATCTTTCGTAGTGAAAACTTACTACATTAATCTAAGTAAAAATAAAGAGAAAAGAGAACACATAGAAAAATATTTTCCGGAGGCAGAAAGAATAGATGCAGTAGATGGGTCTCTTTTACTTCCGGAAGATATTCTTCCTCTTAAAGCAGATAAAGATTGGAGAGACCCTTACTGGAATAGACGTCTTACAAAAGGAGAGGTAGGATGTACTTTATCGCATATGAAAGCCTGGGCCTACTGCGTAGAACAAAATAAGCCTATCATAGTTTTAGAGGATGATGTAGTACCTGCTGTTGATAGTTGGAAAGAAATAGCTTTAAATTACGAACACGCATTTGACTTACTATACTTAGGAAGAAAATATATAGAAGGTAAGGTAGAATCTATTAATGAACAGTTAGAATCTCCTGGATTTTCTTACTGGACTTGTGCTTATATTATTTCACCAAAGCTTGCTTTAGAACTAATAAATTATTGCAATTCTAACCCAATAATACCCGCAGATGAAGTATTACCTTTAGTAGCTGGGTTACATAGAACTTTGAAGTATAATACTAGTCAAGATTTTTATTGCGCGGCATTTAAAAATAATATTGTAAAACCTAAATTTGATGCATTTGCATCGTCTGACACTGAAACACCAACTAACATATGGAGTAACTTTAAAATGAACATACTAACTGTAGCTACAGATGAAGATAAGGGGCAAAAGCTCCTTTCATCCCCCTTTCCGGTAAAAAATATTGGAGCAGGCGTTGAATGGAGGGGAGGTACTATGGAAGGGCCTGGAGGCGGACAGAAAATAAACCTAATAAAAAAAGAACTAAATAACTACGAGGACAATGATGTTATTTTGTTTTTAGACGGGTATGACACGTTTATTTCAGTCTCCTCTGTAGATGAAATATTAAACAGGTATCTTGAGTTTAAAAAAGAAGTAGTTTTTGCAGCAGAAACTTTTTGTTGGCCAGATAAGAGTATTCAGGATCAGTTTCCAGAAACTGGAGGATATAAATTTTTAAATAGCGGGTGCTTTATAGGCACAGTAAAAGAATTAAAGAAAATTTTTAGTGAAAGTATATTAGATCACGAAGATGATCAACTATACTGTCAAAAGCAGTATCTAACAAACAACTATGATATTGCACTCGATTATGAAAGTTATTTATTTTTCTGTATGTCTGGAGCCGAGAATAGCTGGGTGTATAGTCAAACTTCTTACATAATAAACACAGACACTAACTGCACTTCTTGTGTAGTACATGGGAATGGAGGTGCGGAAGCTAAAAAAGCATTTAATACTGCTTACAACAAAGTTTTTAAGCCTATTTTTTATATACCTAAGCAAGAGTATAAAGACGTACACCAGCTAGACAAAGATATATTTGTTTTACATAACTTTTTAAGTGAAGAATACTGCAACGATTTAATAAGAGAAACCGAAGAATGTGGTGGGTGGCAAGAGCTGCCTAACGATAAGTACCCCGCACAAGAAATAAGACTGCAAAAATTAAATTCTATTTTTTATGATACTTTTAATGCTGCCTATAACAGTAAACTAGTACCTTTTGTTGAAAGAAAATGGGATTGTTTAAAAATGTATGAAATTCGTGATTTATTTGCTATAAAATATTCTATGCAATCTCAAAAGAGTCTACGACTACACCACGATATGTCTTTAGTGTCAGGGTCTTTAAAGCTTAACAATACGTATACTGGGGGAGAGTTAGTTTTTCCTAGGCAAGGAGTAACCAATAGTGAACTAGAAGTTGGGTCTATAATTATTTGGCCGGGACAGGTTACTCATCCACACGAGTGTAAAGAGCTAACGTCGGGAACTAAGTATAGTTTGACTTTATGGACGGCACGACTTGAAGGTACTGCAGACATTTATAATGGATAATAAATACCTACCTTCCAAAAATAAATCTTGACATAATATGTCCTGTGGGCTATAATTCCACAATAGGAGAAAAATAAATGGCCGCAGCTAACTATGACCTGACAATTGACCAAGGATCGACTTTTGTGATTGATATAACAATCAACGAGAGCGGTTCCGTTAAAGACTTAACTGGCTACTCTGCCAGGTCTCAAATGCGCTCAACAAAGACAGCTTCGGGTGTTGCGGCGTCGTTTACTTGCACTATTCCTGTTCCCTCAAATGGTATCGTAAAAATGGAACTACCTGCAGCAACATCGAGCGCGATGACTGCGGGTCTTTTCTTTTATGATCTAGAGATCCATACGTCGGGGGATGCCATAGTAAAGCGCCTTATTGAAGGAAAAGTAACTCTGAATCAAGAGGTAACGAGATAAGTAATGCCAGATACTACACTTGTACAGATTACTGAAGAAGTAACAGATCTTTCTGTAACAAATGACAACGGCATTTCAGTAAATTTAGTAGAAAGTCCTACTCTTTTAACTGTAAATAATTTTGCTATTCCTGCACAGTTTATGGACTCTGCAAATGTTGCTTTTGACGGGCATAATACAATTACCGCAGATAATGTAAGAGATGCGTTACAGCAACTTGCAGATCAACAATTTCGGGGCACTACAGCCCCAACATCAGATACCGCAAACTTAGAGGAGGGAGACCTCTTTTATGATACTGACGACGATCAGATAAAAGTATACCGCGAAACTAGTTCAGGAGTCTTTGAGTTTGTGCCTATAATAGTAGGCGACGCTTCAGGTGATTCAGACACGCTAGATGCAGGAGCCTTTTAAGGCTAATTCGGAGTTTTAAATGGCTCAAACAATTCAAATCAAACGGTCCCCTAATTCGGGCGGAACAGCAACTCCCAGTAGTTTAGCGGCAGGTGAATTAGCTTATTCCGATAATTCGGCAAAACTATTCATTGGTCGCCCTAACGACGGTGCAGTTCTTACAATCGGTGGAGAAGTATATGTAAATATGCTTGACCACGCTGCAGGTACTCTTACTGCATCAAGTGCAATTGTAGTAGATTCGAACAGTAAGATTGATCAACTACTTGTAGATAATATTACTATCGACGGTAATACTATCAGTACTTCGAGCGGTAACTTACAACTTAATCCCACTGCAACCTTAGATATTGATGCAGGCACAATTGACCTTACTACTCAGGCAACAGAGTTTAAACTCATCGACAACTCTGCTACTGCCGGCACGTTTGCTACTGCTGACCATACCTATATTACTTTTGACACTACAAACGCTGCCGAGAAAGTTATATTCGATAAGCAGCTACAGTTTGGCGACTTATCAGCCAATGGATACAATCTCCCTATTACAGATGGTACTTCTGGGCAAGCTCTTGTTACCAATGGCTCAGGAGTAGTTACCTTTGCTGATGTCGCTGCAACTCTTACTGTTGATGTTACAGATGATAGTAGCACTGCTGATGTTGCTTTGCTTACAGATGATTTTAGATTTACTGGAGGCGAAGGTATTGATCTTACTGTGGGTAAATCTGGCACTGATGTAACTCTTACAATTGCAGGAGAACTTGCTTCTGCTTCCAACAAAGGTGTAGCATCTTTTGGAGGCTCTTACTTTACAGTAACTTCTGGCGATGTTGCCATTGATGACGCAACTCTTACTACAAAAGGTGTTGCTTCCTTCTCTAACTCAGACTTTGATGTAACTTCAGGGGCTGTTTCAATTAAAACCGGCGGAGTAGATAATGGTCAATTAGCCAATGCTTCTACTACTTTAGGCAGTACTGCTCTCACTCTTGGAGCTTCAACCACAGTATTAGCCGGACTTACATCTCTTTCTGTAGATGCTATTACTGTAGACGGTTTAGAGATTTCTACTACTACGACTAACGGGGATCTTTCTTTAAACCCTAACGGGTCCGGAGTAGTTAATGTAAATAACTCTCGTATTTCAAATATTACAGATCCAACCCAAGCACAAGATGCTGCTACAAAAGGGTACGTTGACGCTGTAAAGCAAGCACTTGATATTAAAGATTCCGTACGAGTAGCTACCACAGGTAATATAACACTTAGTAGCGATTTAAACTCTGGGGACACAATTGACGGAGTAACTCTTGCGGATGGAGATCGTGTACTTGTCAAGAATCAAACTACCGCTAGTGAAAATGGTATCTATGTTGCAGGGTTTAGCCCAGCTCGCTCTGCGGATGCAAATGCTTCAGCAGACGTTACCGCAGGTATGTTCTGTTTTGTAGAAGAAGGATCTACTAATGCTGATAATGGATATGTGCTTACAACAAATGATTCTATTACTCTTGGCACAACGGCACTTACGTTTGTTCAATTCTCTGGTGCAGGACAACTTGTAGCGGGAGACGCTCTTAGCAAGTCAGGCAATACTCTCCATGTAAATGATGATAATATTACTCTTGAAGTTAATAATGACAACTTACGAATTAAGGGAGTTACAACTACCGCTATAGGTGATTTATTGATCGGTGCAGCCACAAATGGAGGCTACAGCCGACTCGTAAAACCCAGTTCTAACGATGCCTTGCTTACAATGGGCACTGCAGGCACTGCCTCTTGGACTACTACGCTCGACGGCGGAACTTTCTAAAAATACTTAACCTCTTGCGTATATACGCATAGTACTGGAGGAGCCACATGGCGCAAACAATTAAATTAAAGCGTTCGGGCACCTCGGGCGCGGCACCTACTACATCTCAACTTGCACTCGGCGAAGTAGCCATCAATACTTATGATGGCAAACTATACATAAAGAAAGACGACGGCACTGAAAGTATTGTAGAAATTGGTGCAGGCGGAAGTGGAAGCGGACTATCGTCCTCTTTTACTTTGTACGAGTACACAGCCACAGCAAGTCAAACTACTTTTAGCGGTTCGGACTCGAATTCGAATACGCTTGCCTATGATACAGGCACTCCTTCAAAAGCTCTCGTATACCTCAACGGAGTTCTTCTTGACGATACAACGGATTATACTGCAACTACTGGTACAAGCGTAGTACTTACTACGGGCGCCGCAGTAGACGATCTTTTACAAGTTGCGGCCTATAAATCCGAATCGTCTGTTGCTTTAGATATTGATCTTGCGGATAATGTAAAACTCAAGTTTGGCAATGATGACGATCTAGAGATTTATCATAATGGCTCTAATAGTTATATTGTAGAAAATGGTACAGGAGATTTATTTTTAGGAGCAACGAATTTAAGACTAACTAATGGAAGTGTGGCTAGTACCTACTTGCAAGGTACAGATGGTGGCGCAGTTGATATTCGTCATAATAATTCTGTAAAATTAGCAACTACTTCTACGGGTGTAGACGTTACTGGCACAGCCACGATGGATGGGCTTACTGTTGATGGAGTAATAAGTCAATCTGTAACCGCAGGCACAGTCCCTTTTGTTATTGATACTAATATTACCTCAAATGAGGGATCTGTTAATATTATAGAAGCAAAAACAGTTAATAACGAAAAAAGTACAATAACTTTAGACCGTATAGGCACAACAAATACTGGACTGACTTTTAAGACAACAAACAGTAGCACTCTGGCTCAGCGCCTCAAAATCAGCAACGAGGGTGATATTAGCTTCTATGAAGATACGGGCACAACTGCGAAACTAACGTGGGACGCGAGTGCTGAGTCTCTTAACTTTGCTGACAACGGTAAGGCTATTTTCGGGGTTGGTTCAGACTTACAGATTTATCATGATGGTAGTAATAGTTACATTAGCGACCAAGGTACTGGCGATTTGCGAATTTGGGCAGATAGTCCAAACATTGCAACGGCAAACGGCAATAAGATATTTTTTGGCAACAATGGTGCTGCTGAGTTGTATTTTACAGGCGGTGCTAAAAGACTAGCCACAACCTCCACAGGCATTGACGTGACCGGCACAGCCACGATGGATGGGCTTACTGTTGCTGGTGATGTTTTAGTTAACAGAACCTCTGCGTTTACCAACGCCGCTATAGAAGCACAAGACGATGGTAATGGAGAAGTTTTAGCTTTAAACAACAACGGTACAGACGGACAGTTTTTACGACTATACAACTCAGGATCGCTCATTGGCGGTCTTGGGAACAATACTAGCTCAGTCTCTTCTTTAAACATTTATAGAGGCTCAACTCCTGCTATCAACATTGACAACAGCACAGGCGATGTCCAGTTCTTTGAGGACACGGGCACGACCGCGAAGTTCCACTGGGATGCCTCTGATGAGCGGTTGGGAATTGGAACAACTACTCCTCAATCTAAATTAGATGTTAAATTAGGAAACAATGAAACCGCGAGCATTGGCGGGACAATTTCTGTCGGAACTTATGCGGGTTTACGCTTTGGTTACTCAGAAGCAGGCAATAGTAATTATAGACATTCGGCAATAGTTTTTGAAAGAGACGATGCAGCCTTTGGGGATGCAAGAGGTAATATACATATATTAAATAGCCCTTCAGGATCTGCAAGTGCAGATCTAGGCGATGCTAGACTAACCATACTCCCCTCAGGCAACATTGGTATCGGCACTACTGCTCCAGATACCACTCTTCATGTCTATAACTCAAATTCGGGTGCAAGTCCCTACCAGAATGGTAACGGCGGCGTAATTATCGAAAGAAATGGTCGAGCTGCTCTTAATTTCCTTACTCCGAATACTCAGGATGCTTACATATTTTTTGCAGATCC
>Ga0315320_10000611_pt1 | contig 29577 bp, 22 predicted proteins | sample M140m21515metaG_FD_203458 | JGI IMG/M metagenome (GOLD analysis project Ga0315320, IMG submission 203458) | Ammonia-oxidizing marine archaeal communities from Monterey Bay, California, United States - M1 40m 21515 | ecosystem: Environmental > Aquatic > Marine > Coastal | place: USA: California... | reverse complement strand
CCCAAGCATTTGGTTGAAATCACAGTCGAATAACTGTCCGTCCCAGCCAATCGAGAGCATCGCTTTGCACATCACTCTACGTGCTGCCTGTGGATTGAATGCTGATTCCAGCATCTGCATGTACTCCACCAACACTCCACGCTTCTTCAGGAACTTCGCGTATCTTTTGATTGGGATGTTGGTAATCGCAAGTAAATGATTGAATTCGACGTCGTAGCGTTTTTTTAGTTCACGTTTGTAATCGGCTTCCAATGTCGCTTGATCTGGTGGCAGTGATGGCCCGGTTGGATTGAAAACAAGATTCAGTTGTAAATCACTGTTGCTTTGACCATAGCCCAATGCGTTGAGTTGCTGCAGTCCCTTGATGCTGCGTTGAAATACGCCCGAGCCCCGCTGTGTATCTACATTGTCTTCTAAGTAGCAAGGTAATGATGCCACGATTTCGACTTGGTGCGAGGCAAGGAAGGCACCCAGATTTTCCTGCCCTGGTTCAGACAGAACGGTCAGGTTGCAGCGGTCGATGACCCTTAGGCCATGGTCACGAAAGTTACTTACCAGATTGCGGAAGCTCGGGTTAAGTTCTGGAGCACCGCCAGTCAAGTCGATTGTTGTTAGTGAATCACATTTGCCCACGAGTTCAGAAATGCGTTTTGCCGTTCGTGGCGTCATGTTCTCGGCTGTCTTTGTCGGACCAGCATCGACATGGCAGTGCGTGCATGTTTGATTGCAGAGTTTGCCTAGATTGATTTGCAATTCAGTTAACGAATCACGAGTCAACGTCTCAGCGTCTCGCGCGACACGTGTGGAAAATGGTTCGACGATTCCTGTGGGCAGGCCTGTATCGATGATCGGGAGGATGGACGACATGCGTTCGGGCAATGGAGGATTCGATTTCAGAGCACATGAGAATAACAAAAACACCTCCAGCAGGTTGCTATCACCTTTTGAAGGTAGAGTTCGACAGCAGAAATGACGGAGCTTTCCGAGTACGTTTGTAGCTTGGTGAGATCAGTGCACACAGTGAGTTGCAACGAATTGCAATTCAGTCAGTTCTGGTTTGATTGCTATGCCGCTCTCGCCTCTTCAAGCAATTTGATCCATGGTCCGACATAATGTCCATTGTCGTGAAACGTGCGTCCACTCACCAGATTTCCATCAATGACGCAAGCTTCGTTGACAAAAATGCCACCGCAAACTTCAAGGTCGAACTTGCATTTTGGAACGGTGGCCATACGACGACCGCGAACACAATCGGCGTAGGCTGGAATCTCTACACCGTGGCAAACACTTGCGATCGGCTTGTTGGATTCAAAAAAGTGTTTTGTGGATCGAACAAGGTCTTCGTCATAACGAATGTATTCGGGAGCTCGGCCACCACTAAACAGGATGCCCGCATAGTCCTCAGGGATGATCTGTGAAAAAGCGACATCAGCCTGGATCGTGTAGCCTTCCCACTCTTTCGTAATTGTCCACCCGGGCTTTATCTCGTGCATGACCATTTGATAAAGACGCTGTTCGGGGGCTGCCACCACTGGCGTGAATCCTGCTTCCTGTAAACGGTAGTAGGGGTACATCGTATCCAGTGTTTCGGTTGCATCGCCTACGATGATAAGGACCTTGTCAGACATCAATTTCTCAGTTCGGGGCAAGGTAGTGTGATGGAATGTGTGATTCGTCGGAAGGTGATGAAATCATCACAACGTGAATGAAAATGGGAACGCCATCATTCAGTGTTCTTTTGTAAGACAATTTAGAAAAGTATGCCCGCGTAGCCAACCACGCTGGAAATGTCACCAGAAACCTCGGCAGAGGTACAGTATGCAATCTCTTGGTATTTGCACGTACACCCCATGTGCTGCAGGGTGAGAAGGGCGAACGCGGCGGGGATTTGGCCACACATGCTGATCTTCTCCTTTGCGCAAGTATTCAGAAGTCCATGTGGATCCAATGCGGCGAGTTTTTCCAACGCGAGTTTATCGCGTCTTTGGTTTTCCTGCTCCGCAGCAAAGTGGTTCATGTCACTACTGATGACGATCAGTGGAGGTGTGGGAAGACTCTTCAACAGAGTTGCCAAAGCTTGTGCTGCTTCTTGTAGATCCGCATGCGCCGCTCTGCCCATTGCTATGGCCGTGATTCGTGAACTGGGTGCAAGCCGGTGCAAAAACGGTAACTGAACTTCGATTCCATGTTCCCGGCGATGTGCAGCCGCGTCTAGTTCCATTCCTGGCACATGGTCAGCAAGCATCTTCGCGAAGGTGGGGTTCCCAGGCATATTCGCGGAATCAGACAACGTCCATGTTTCGTGTGGCGCGACAGCCCAGTTGACGCCATCAGTGGTATGCTTCGGGCCAATGATGAGAATGTCATCAGGCAGGTCAATCCTTCGCCAAACGTCCGCCGCGATGCGTCCTGAGTAACGCAGTCCCGCGTGTGGGACCATGGCGGCGTTCACTTGCTTGGGGTGAACCGGCGAATGTTGCTTGTTTGTAAGATCACGAAGGATTTCTTCAACTAGGTTTTCGCGTTCACAATCGCGTTTTGGGTAGAAACTACCAGCTACGGCAGGTGGGCGCTCAGGGGCATGAGGAATAGCAGGAGAGCTTGAAGAAAGTGAAAATCGAGTTTTGGTAGAGTCACATTTCACTGAATAAACCATCGTGCTACCCGGTTTGAATCGTTTATCAGCTGCCGTGCTGGTGATGAGCTCATCAACGCTTTTTGTCGTGTCAAAAGTGAGAGACCAGTGTTGGTTGTCCGTGACAAGGATGGCCCGTCTTTGAGGGTCAACTTCCCTTGCATCAAATGCACTATCGGTGCCGTGATGAATCAACTGTGAAAGCACCGCGACGCTGTCAACCTTTGCAACAGATTCCTTCATGCTCAGGAAGTGGTTTGCAGCGGCCTCTGTCAATCGGAAGAAGGTGGACTGCAGTGGTATTCCTTCTTTGATATTAAGCTGCATCAAACTGAATTCTTGGTTTTTTTCGGCGGATGCTACCAACGTCACACCAGCAACGGTCATGTCGTCGACATCGGGGGCGTAATAGAAGGGGGTGCCCCCGCGTTGTATCGCGACCAAGTTCGAGTCGACCCAGTTGGCGAGCTTTTGCAGGTGTTCTGGACTCAGTGTGGGCAGTTCAGGATCAGTATCGACGCAGATGAATGCTGCTGAGTGATCGATTCCATCAAAAATTTCGACAACTGCATCCTCTCGCTTCCATGTTTCAGGGGAAAGATCAGCCTTGCTGCAAACGGCATCGAGAAATTGACGAGCATTCCAGTTGCGTTCTTTGGCCACTAGCGGCAGTAACAGACCCGCTTTCTTTTGCTGACGGATGCGAAGACCGTGTTGACCAATCTGAATCGCATTGATTCTCTCCTCACCAGTGGCATCAATGGGACGCGGCGTTCCGAGCACAGAAACTGAAAGTGTGAGGTGCGGCAATTCGATCGCAGTGATTGGAGCCATTCTCGGGTCGTGCAGTGCCGTTTGCTCTGCAGAATCTGCCAAAGCTTCTGCCAGTGAAATCGAGGCTCCCAGCATGCCGCAGCAGCCACGGAGTGTATTGCCTCTCTTTAAGGTGACAAAGATCCCTGACACTTTCAAATCCGCAAGTTGCCCAAGTTGTTGGCATGCATCGATTGTCTTGTTATTGACTGCTGCTGTTACTAGGTTGCATGCCGTCTGGTGGATCGACTGCAACTCGTCGAGCTTCAAAGACGCGATTGTTGTGTTCGTGTTCATTGGTGCTACCTTTGCCTCGGTGTTTATCTCTGGACCAGTTGAGGCTTGGTTCATGTTGTTGTGTTGCTGGGTTCGATAGTGATTGGTTGTCGACGTCGCCCCCAGTTACCAGCTTCCGTTTCAAAACGACCCGGGATGCGAAAGTCACACTTCCCACAGCGGTTGATATCAAGGTTGTAGGCGGTGAGTTGATACCAGTCACGTTGGATCACCGGTTCTCGGCAGTTGGGGCAATAGGTGGTTTGTCGACCGACATCATGCACGTTACCCACGTAGACGTATTTTAAGCCGGCGTGTAACGCAGTGTCGTGGGCGTGTGACAGGCTGTCGTGGGATGTCGCAGGGATGTCCCACATTTGGAAATCGGGATGAAAGGCGGTGAAGTGAATTGGTACATCACAACCAACTTCCGAGAGGATCCAATCGATCATCCGTTTCAAATCGTCGGCATCATCATTCGTTTCCGGGATCAGCAGGTTCGTCAATTCGACCCAGCAGTCGGTTTCGTGGACCGCGTAGCGAATCGTATCAAGAATGGGTTGGAGGTGAGCGCCAGTAAGCTTGTGATAAAAGTTTTCGGTAAATCCTTTGAGATCGATATTGGCGGCGTCCATACGTGAAAAAAAGTCAGGCCTCGCGGTGTCTGTCAGGTATCCTGCTGTTACGGCTACCGTGCTGAGTCCAATTTCGTGGCAGGCTTTGGCAGTATCGAGCGCGTATTCGGCCCATATGACCGGGTCGTTGTAGGTGAATGCGACGCTGCGGCATCCATGATTCAGTCCGGCTTGAGCGATCCCCAGTGGTGTTGCGATATCGCTGGTTCGTGAGACTTCACGACTTTTTGAGGTGTCCCAGTTCTGGCAGAATTTGCACCCGAGATTACATCCGGCGGTGCCGAAGCTTAGGGTTGGTGTCCCGGGCAAGAAGTGGTTCAGCGGTTTCTTTTCGATTGGGTCGATACAGAAACCCGTGCTTCGGCCGTAGGTGTCTAGCACCATTTTGTCGTCCCGGTTCAGTCGAACAAAGCAGAATCCTCGGTCGCCTGCTTTCAGACGACAGCCACGCGGGCAGAGCTGGCAGAGAATTCTGCCGTCCGATTCCTCGGTCCACCAACGACCGGGAAAGTCACCGTCTAGGGCTTCATTGATTACGATCGGCAAGGAAGAATTGACCATTCCGCATAGTTTAACAATCTAAACCTCACCATGATCTCGGCATGCCGTCTTTTCCATGGCACCGCCTTCGATAGACTTTGGGTTGACCGCCCAAGTAATGTCAGTTCCAAAGACGGTAAAGAACCAATGACGACCGAGCTCGCCAAAACACCTCTCGACGCATGGCACCGTGCTCATGGCGGCAAGATGGTCCCGTTTGCTGGTTATGAGATGCCAGTCCAGTACGAGTCGATCGTAACGGAGCATCAAGCTTGCAGAAATGCCTCGGCACTCTTCGACGTCTCCCACATGGGACGCCTTCGCTTTGACGGTGATGGTAGTGAGCAGTTTTTGGACCATGTCCTGACCCGGAAAATCGTGGACCTGCCGGTTGGCGGCGTGCGTTATGGCCTGCTTTGTAACGAAGAGGGTGGAATACTGGACGACGTTCTCGTGTCCCACGTCGAGACGCCGTCGCAACGGCGGTTCCATTTGATGGTAGTGAATGCATCAAACCGAGATAAAGTTCTTAAGTGGCTCACACCCATTCTGGATGATTTTCCGACTGTTACTATGTCAGACCGTACGGAGTTAACGGCGATGATCGCCGTTCAGGGGCCGACGGCCATGGATGCCTGCAAGCGTTTGTTTTCCTTCGATCCAACACGGTTGAAGTACTATCGTGCCGTCATTACCGATCAATTTGCCAAGCCGGCAATTGTGAGTCGAACAGGCTACACGGGTGAAGATGGCTTGGAATTAATTGTCAGAGCAGAGGAAGCAAATCGAATTTGGGAAAATTTACTGCTTGCTGGCCGCAAAGATGGTTTCATCGCTGCGGGATTGGGAGCTCGTGATACATTGCGTCTGGAAGCTGGAATGCCGCTCTATGGACACGAGTTAAACGAGTCGATTGATCCTTTATCTGCAGGACTGGGTTTTGCATGCACCTTAAAAGATAGATCGTTTCTGGGTAGCGAAGCCCTCACGAAAATTGCTGAGTCTGGGCCTTCAATCGTTAGGATTGGATTGAGACCGGAAGGGAAGCGACCTGCCCGAGAAGGGTGTCCAGTGCTTGACAGCGAGGGGCAAAGAATCGGGCAAGTCACTAGTGGTGGACCCTCACCGACACTGGGATATCCGATCTCCATGGCTTACGTTGATAGAGCACATGCAGCCGACAGCGAATTCAAAATCGATATCCGGGGCAAACTGGTCGGTGCAAAGCCAACCAAATTGCCGTTTTACAAACGCCCTAAATCATGACCCTCTTAGAAGGACGCCTTTGATGTCACGTGATGAATCCAAATTGCTCTATGCCGAATCGCACGAGTGGGTTGATTTGGTGGAAGAAGACGGGAAAACAGTCGGAACCATTGGACTGTCAGGGTTTGCGCTAGAACAGTTGAACGATCTCGTCTACATGGAATTACCTGAGCTCGGGCGGGAACTTACCGTGGGTGAGGAGTTTGGCGAAGTTGAGTCTGTCAAAGCTGTCAGTCCACTTTACAGTCCTGTCAGCGGTAAAGTTATCGCCGTGCACGAGGAACTCCCGGAGAACCTCGAAAAACTGAACGACGATCCCTACGAATTTGGTTGGATCGTGAAAGTGGAGATCAGTGAAGCAAATACGGTCGAGTCACTGCTCGATCATGCTGCCTATCAAAAGCAGTGCGCTGAAGCTGGATGATGAACACGCGAACAGGTTCGGGTATTCCGGGTGATCCCCGTGTCGGTCGATTGATTTCGATTGCCACCGCTGGGGCGGCAGAAAACATGGCCACCGATCAGGCGATTCTAGATTCTGTTACCCAGAGCGGAGTGCCTGTGCTGAGGTTTTATCAGTGGGGCGAACCTACGTTATCGCTGGGGTACTTTCAGCGAGTTGCAGCACGCTCCTGTCACGCTCATAGCGATGGTATCCGCTGCGTCAGGCGAACGACTGGCGGCGGTGCAATTGTTCATGATCGCGAGCTGACTTACAGCGTCTCGATGCCAGTACCTGCCGGTCAAGCAGGGCCTCGATCTGTCCTGTATCAGCAAACACATCAGGCAATTGCTGAAGCACTGGCCTGTTTCGGTGTCCATGCCGTTCCGTTCCGTCTTACGGGAGTTGATCCGCGTCCGGAAACTCAGAACTCCCAATTTCTCTGTTTTCAGAGGCGAACGGCGGAAGATCTGATTGTCAGCGGCTACAAAGTGCTGGGTAGTGCTCAGCGGAAAAGTCGCACTGCCGTGCTCCAGCATGGCAGCCTTCTCCTGACCACCAGTCGGCATGCACCGCAATTGCCAGGTATCAGTGATTTGCTATCTGTACAGCTAACAGCTGACGCCCTGATCCCGAAAATCGTTGGTGTTTTGTCGGAGAAACTCGGTGTTGATTGGAAAGAAGACAACCTTTCCATTGGGGAAAAACGTCATGCGCTGCAAATTTCCAGTGATCGCTTCGACGCATCGCATTGGACGTCACGGCGGTAGGTACGTTTTGCCCCACTGGTCAGGCGTCTACCAGCGATAATCAAAGTTGGCTCAATGTCACCGAGACAAAAAATGGATTCGGCTTGATTTTGTGGACGAAAACAGATTGCATAACTGTTATAATCCGACTTACGTATCCAAGCTCTGAAGGATTCAGTGTGCGGCAACTTCTTGCATTACTTTGTACCTGTGCGTTTCTACTTGTGCGGTGACCAGAGCCAAGAGTAAGTCGGTTTCTTGAGAATTGGTGCGCTCATCGTGATTTGGCCCGTTTTGGGCTAGTTGACTCGTGCAATCCCTACCGACGAATAATCGGGAGCAATTGATGCAGGTAATGCTTAAGGTCCTCAGTGGCAGTCACGAAGGACGCGAACTCAGCGTGACGGGAGAGAAATTTCTAATCGGGCGCAGTGAGTCATGCCAATTAAGGCCCAAGAGTGAATCGGTTAGCCGAAAGCACTGCATCATTGTCCTGAAAGATAACCGAGTCTTGGTTCAGGATCTCAAGAGTCGTAACGGGACCTATGTCAACGACAAACGCTTGCCAACGGATAAGGCCAAAGTCCTTGCTGGAGGGGATCTGTTACGCGTTGGTAAATTGAATTTTGAAGTTGTGATTGAGCATGGACTGCAGGCTCCGAAAAAACCGGAAGTTGCTGACATAGGTGATGCGGCAGCACGAACGGTTGAAGCTGGTTCACACGACAGTCGATTCGAGGAGGTGGATGTTGATTCGTGGCTCAACGAGGCCGATCAAATTGATCGAGTTCGCAAGCTCTCGGATCCAGAAACAAGGCAGTTTCAAATCAAGTCGGGTGTGATCACGGAAGGCGAAGGGATTACAGAATCAGACGACAACGAAAACGATTCTGCAGGAGCAGGTGGTGATAGCACCGAATTGTCCGTAAGTGAAGCGACAGAGGCCGATAGCAAAAAGAAACGCGATAAAAAGAAACCAGGGAAACTTCCCAAGGGCTTTCAAAAGTCAATCACGGATAATTCCCGCGATGCAGCAGACACCGCATTGAAACGCTTCTTCAGCGGTCGGTGAACTTTCCCGATCACAACCGAGGTTAATATCGTCTGCCCAGCAGCGATCATGTTGTTGGCTGGATGAAGCGAGGTATGGTGGACGCACGCAGCACCACGACTTTCTTAAGTTTCGATTGATTGTGAGCGGACTATGCAGGATTCAAACGCACTCCTTGTCCAGCAATTTCGTGAGAAAGATGAAACTGCGTTTTCAAAGCTTGTACGCAGGCATTATCCCCTCGTTTTTAAAGTCTGTCTGAAAATACTCAGGCATCGGCAGGATGCAGAGGATGCGACCCAAGAGACGTTTTCTCGCTTTGCAAAGTATGTTGACCATTGGGATGTGGGTCGGCCACTTGAGCCATGGTTGGTGACCATTGCTGGAAATCGCAGCAAAACATTTCTTGCAAGGCGTTGTGCCCATCAATCGCTTACCAGCATGGTGGAACCAGTTACCGATGAGGTGCAAGCGCTCAGGAAGGCCGATGGACTTCGTGAAGAGTTGGCATTGGCGCTCGCAACGATACCAAAGCAGCAAAGGTTGGCGTTTGAGTTGTTCCATGAGCAGGGAATGAGTTACGTGCAGATTTCCGCTGAAATGGATTGCCCGGTCGGAACAGTGAAAACATGGGTCCATCGCGCCCGCTCCAGTGTTGTCCGAATTCTTCGGCAGCGTGAAGTGATTGCGGTGGCTCAGACGCCAGATGCCGGAGGGAAGCAAAGCTTGGGTGAAGTGAAAGCCCGGGATACCCAGGTCCATCCAGCTCCAAAGTTGAGGAGGTTGGGCGATGCGATGTGAAGATTTTCTCGAGCTTATGCACGAGCGTCTGGATCAACGGTTACCGCTTCGATCAAACCATGAACTGTCGCGTCATGCAGCCAATTGTGAAGATTGTCGGATGCAAATGCAGGTATGGCTCGAAATCGCTCCCGTGGTGCAATCCGGCCCCCTGGAACCAGCTGATGTCGATTCCGGTGTTCGGTCGAAAGGGTATCGGGCGATTCCACCAACGCTAACGGCCGGCTTGGCAGTCGCGATTTTGATCGCAGTCGTCGGAATTTCTCCCACAAAATCGACTTCCAAGCCGATAATAAGAGACGTATCGGCGTCTTCGGGCACGTTAGCAAAAGCGACAGGCGAACTTGATCCCGTCGTTTGGTGGCGAAGCGTGCAAGATCGGGATTGGGTAGAGGAGACAATGCCCACTGTGCGGTCTGTTGGGAAAGGTGTTGCTCCCTTGGGGCGAACACTGGTACGCGCCGTAACGATTTTGACGATCGGCGGCGAAGGCCGGACCTCCTGACTATAAAGTTGTGCCCATGATCCAGTTACCTCTCGCACGCTGGGTTTCTTGTGCCTTGGTGGCATGCGTTTTGCCGCCTTCCGTGGCGTCGGCCGAGCAGTTGTTTCGTCTTCGGAACAATATGGTACTGCGGGGGTCCATGGCAAAAATCGCAACCCTAAAGGATGGCTTTGGCGCTGCCTCCGCCGGTGAAACCCACCTCAGGCCAATTTGGTTGATCGATGATGGTTTGCGACGCATCTATCTACATGGCAAAGGAATGGTCGCTGTTGAGCCAATTGATGTGGGTGAGATGGAACGAAATCTTGAGTTTTGGCAGCCAAAGCCATTGGGAGGAAAAATTGTTGGTGGACTGGGAACGATCCAAGGCGTTTCACCCTTCAACGACTACGGCAGACGGATCTTGACTATTCGTGGGCCGGATGGAGGACAGGTACGAATTATCCAAGGCATCGCAGAAGTGAATTCTCGCTATGCGAAACTGGTCGCATTGAAAGGCAAGCCGAGCCTGAATTGGGACATGAGGATTTCTACTCGCACGCTGGATTCTTCAACCCTCGCAAGGATTTTTAAGAAAAGAACGGATCAGTCAGATTTGAACGCTCGATTGGAAATGGTGCGTTTTTTCATTGCCGCTGAACGGTACCGTGAGGCAAAGGAAGCATTGCAGGCAACGATCGATGATTTTCCTGAAGAGGTTGATCTGCTGCCGCAACTGGCTGCTCTGACAAAGCGTCAGGCAGAGCAATTACTAGCGGAAGCGAAGGATCGAGCAGATGCTGGACAGTACCAACTTGCCAGAGGAATCCTTCAGGGTTTTCCGTTGCAGGCGGTGAGTCGTATCACAAAGATTCAAGTGGAGGATGCGCTTCGGGAACTCAATGAGCCGGTTCAAAAGTCAGCGGACCTGATTCGTAAGTTACGCGAACAAGTAAGCAAGTTGCCTGCCAATCAGCAGACGGATTTAGCCGCCATTCTTGATGAAATGGAGGCAGGGTTATCTGCTGACACGCTCTCAAGACTTAGTGATTATGAACGACTGGGTGAGGTTAATAATCTTCCAATCGATAATCGCATCGCCTTGGCGATTGCTGGATGGATCCTGGGTTCCGGTTCGGGCGAGCAAAACCTCAGTATTGCCATTTCCCTGATTCAGGTACGTGATCTCATTGTGGAGTACCTTTCCACTGCTGATGCTGCTCGGCGTAAAGCCATTCTGAACGAACTGAGTAATCTTGAGGGGAGTGAAGCTGAATATGTAGATCGCATTCTGCCACTCTTGAATCCAGTGTTACCTTGGCCGGAAGGTTCTCTGCATCCGCAGATACCTGGGATGTTCACAGTTAGTACCGATTCGTTTCAGTACGTGATTCAGTTGCCGCCTGAATACAACCCACTTCGGCAGTACCCATGTGTGGTTGCTTTGCACGAATCTCGTTCGCCGGTTGAAACTCAATTGGATTGGTGGTCCGGGGCTTACCGTGAGCAAATTCAGGGCAGGATGGGCTATGGATCTCGCAGCGGCTTCATTGTCATTGCACCTGTTTGGTCGCGTTCTGATCAACGTGTTTACGAGTACACGCCACAGGAACACCAACGCGTCCTGACGGCAATGCGAGATGCGATGCGCCGAGCATCGATCGATGCTGATCGTGTTTTCATCGCAGGTCATGGCGAGGGTGGTACAGCAGCCTGGGACATCGCTCTCGCGCATCCTGATTTGTGGGCTGGCATGATTTCCATCAGTGGAACGCCTGCCAAGACGGTTCCCCACTATGAACCCAATTCACGCCATGTCCCTCTTTACATGGTAATGGGCGAGTTGGATGGCGCTAAAGCTGGTGGTGCTATTTTGAACGACTACATGACGTTCAACCATGATGCGATGGTGGTTATGTATCGCGGCCGTGGGAGAGAGTATTTTTATGATGAGTTGCCAAGGCTATTTGAGTGGATGAGTGTGAACTCACACAAACGAAGGGAAATGCCTCGTGAGATAGAGGTGGCAACGATACGAAAGGGTGACCAGTTCTTTTGGTGGTTGGAATTGGGAGAGCTCAAGCCAGGTGTTCCCGTTGATCCGATTTTGTGGGATCAGGCTGAACGCATTCGTGCAGGCAAAGTGTCTGCAGCCATTGGTGCAGATAATCAGATTCGGGTTCAGCGTGGCCCTGCTGACAGGTTTCGATTGCTGTTGCGACCAATGTCTGGATCACTCGATCTGAATCAAGAGGTTGTGATCCGCGAGGGTAGTCGATCAAAGCGAGTTCAGTTCAATGGATCGCTTGAGGTCATGCTGGAAGATGTACGGCAGCGAGCCGACCGGAAAAGAGCTTTTTGGATGACGGAAGTGATCCCCTGAAAAGCGTCTCAGATGACAGCGTGGAAGTCAGTCGCAAGCAAGTGGAGACGCTGGAACAAGTTGTTTGCTCTTCCATTTGACGTGTTTCTTCAGCTTGTTGATCCTGTTAGCTGATATCTATGTCGCCCAGATTTTTCTACCCTGCCCTTCCCTCTTTGCTGTTCGATCGCTGGTAAGTCGTGTTACGCAACAAAGTGGAAAAAAACATTTACAATACGCTCCCTCCCTCCCTCACACTCAATCTCTTAGGGTATTCCCGTGAAACGCCGTGACTTTCTGACTTCAAATGTGGTGCTTGCCGGTGCCGCTATCTCCGCCAACAGCCAACTCAATCAACGCTCGGCAGTCGCTCAGGAAAGTAATGCGAAGCCCGCGGGTGGTAGGGTCAGGCAATCAGTCATGGGTTGGTGTTTCAAGCCCATGGATACCATCACATTGGCGAAGCACTGCAAGCGAATTGGGTTGGAGGCGATGGAGGGGATCCCGAGTGATCAATACGGTGCTGTGACTGAGATGGGATTGAAAATCTCCCTTGTCTCAAGCCACGGTTTTGCCAAGGGGCCGCTTGATCCTAAGAATCATGCCGAAGTCGAAAGGAAGTTGCGGGCGGGAATCGATCTTGCAGTTCAGTATGGTGCTCCCAATGTCATCACTTTCACCGGGATGCAGAAGGCAGGTATTTCGGACGTGGCAGCTCGTAAAAATTGTCTTGACTGCTGGAAACGCGTTCTTCCTTATGCAGAAGAAAAGAATGTCGGGATTGTGCTGGAACATCTCAATAGTAAAGACGATTCACACCCCATGAAGGGACATCCCGGTTATTGGGGGGATGATTTGCACCAGTGTGCCGAATTGGTATCTGAAGTGGGGTCTCCCAACTTTAAGTTGCTGTTTGATGTTTATCACGTGCAGATCATGAATGGAGACTTGATCCGGAATATTCGCCGTTACAGCGATATTGTGGGGCATTATCACACTGCGGGAAATCCAGGGCGTGGTGAACTGGACGACTCGCAGGAAATCAATTATCCAGCTGTCATTCGTGCGATAATGGACACGGGTTATCAGGGATTCATAGCACAGGAATTCATTCCTGCGGGTGAGGATCCCGTCGCCTCTTTGCAAGAGGCGTTTGATGTTTGCGATGTTTAGCAGCATCTAGGGAACCCGGAGCGCGGGGTATGTGTCTCATATGCGTGAGCCGACCGCGTTTGCCGTTGATCACACAACGAAATCAGCTAGCGCACTGCCAAGTGACTTATTTTACGTGTCCGAAATGCCTCCCAACTCGTATTCAACGCTAGACCTTCAGGTCGAAGATTTTGAGCGGCTTGGGGTTCGCCCCGATGAAATACGACTAACGGTGATTCGACGGGCTGCTGCACAGACCTCTCGGACGCTTGCAGAAAATCAGCTCACTGAGCCGTCGGATACGACTGCTCTGCAGTTGTCGAGGGTGACAACATCCGCCTACCGTCTACTGGATCCTCGTAATCGGGGAGATTCCCACCAGCGGATCCATGTAGGCAGAATATTACCGACCGTATTGATGTGGGCAGGTCAGACCAAATTTCAGAGTCAGCATGCAGGTGGGCGTAAAGCTCAGACGCCTCGCGTTGCTATGTCGGGAGCAACCGTTTCTAGCGAGACCGATGCGAGCATGCCCTTTCAAGGTGGAGGCTTAAGTGAGGCCGATTTAATCGAATTGATGGAACTGGACTCCACGCCCTTGTTGGCAGGACAACCAACATGGGCTCAGAGTTTGAGTGATGGTGATATTTTGGGCCGCACTCCTTTTTTAAGGCGATGGAATCGTTGGAAGCGGATTTTGTTGGCTCGCTGGTATGCGGTTGGCTTGGCGGTCGTATTGCTTGTGTTATTTGTTGGTGCCCTTGCCTTTTCGAGTGGTGATCAGTCTATCGTCGTCAATGAAGTTGATTCTGCCGCTTCTCTTGATTCGGACTTGCTGAGATCAGGAAAGAATCAGCCTGCAGTTCCCAGCAACTTGGGTAACTCAAATAACACGGTCGATAAAGCCGTGGATCGTGAGCAGGTATTGGAAGCGATTAATGAAACAGAGCTTGGGCTCACTGACAGTTCAGAATTGGACGTTCATGGTTCCGGATCGATCATTGCACTTGATCCGATTCCCGACATGATTTTCGAAATCGAAAATCCAGTCGTCGACCTGACCATCAGCAACAATTCTTCAGAGAAGAGCGATGATACGGCGTCCACTGCTCTGCTGGACAAAGACAAGTCAGGGTTTCTGCCTGATCCGTTCGCTTCACCAAGCAGCACGGCGATGCCTGAAACGGGCAATTCGGAAGTTGATTCAGACAGTGGGTCAAAACCCGTAGTGTCTATATCAGGTTCGGAGCAAGGTGAAATGGTTGATCTATCTGAGTTCGATGGAAACTCGGGGAAGGTGCCTGAGGGAGTATCGGAGATAACAAAACAAGCGGTTCCCGGCGGTGATGCACTGGCTGATGCGAGAAAGTACATTTTGTCACTCGATTCTGTCGCTCTTGTGTCGGGCGACCCAGATGATCTTGCGCGACGTCTTGAGGCATTAGAAAAAGTCAAGGAACCGCTTCGGCTTGGAACCCCCAAGTATTGGGCTGTCTCAGTTTTGATGATCGAAAGTGCATGGCAGACGAAAGGCACGTCTGACATTAGCAGGATATTAATTGATTTACAGCACCATTACGATTTTGCGACTGCAGCATTGCTGGTGGAGACCTTCCTAACAGTCAACGTTCGGTCAGCCCTGCCTGAGACGCAGCGGCATCTGCTAGCTAACGGGTTGGTTTTATTGGATCGATTGGTGATTGCCGCTGAGTTTGAATTGGCGAAGCAGATTCTTGGTTCTGTTGAACCGCTTGGACATGCATTGCAGGATACCGCCGCAGCTGAATACTTGTCTGCCTATGAGCGAGTGATTAGCCAGGCAATCCGGCAAAGTGAGCGATTCGGATCGCTACTGTCAAATAGTCCTGATACTTGGTCTCAAGCAAATCAAGGGCTTCTCGGTCGTTATTATTGTTTGGTGCTGCGGCGTTGGGGCGTTGGTTTACCTTTGCTGTCGAACGCATCGGATACACGAATCGCGTCTGCTGCCAAAAGTGAACTTGCCTTGCCAAAAGATCCCAGCTTTGAGGATTTGGTTGCCCTTGCCAGACTTTGGAATCTCAATGCGCAAAGAGTATCGGGTTTGAACAGAGATGCGATGCGACTACACGCCGTCTCTTTGATCCGAAAGGCGATGAAAACAGCATCCGAAAGTCAGCGACTGGAGTTCGGTAAGGAGTTGCGTGAGCTCAGCGAAACCCTGCCAGACCATCTCCGGCAATCTGATTTCAGGATGGTCAGCACCAAGATCTGACTGATTAAATTTTCGGATTAGATACATTTCAGGTCACCACGCAGGGATGATCCGTTGGGCGGCAGTCTGAGTTGTTGATTACGAAGGTTATTGTGTTGAACGTTCGGTTTCCGAATCCTAGCCCGTGTTGGTCTCCGATCTGTTCATGTCACTACAATCACATCTAGTCAAAAGCACCCTTCTCGAGGATTGAACACATGAAGGCCATTCTGGCAGCACCCCAGCCAACAACTCTGCAGGCCCTCGTGGACAGCGGTTGGAAATCGAAGACCGTAAAACAGGAGGTCCGAGATAATTTCACCCAGATGCTGGCGGCTGGTGAGGAGCTTTTTCCTGGGATTGTTGGCTACGACGACACTGTGATTCCGGAGATTAATTTGGCCTTGTTGGCAGGACATGACATGCTGTTCCTCGGCGAGAAAGGTCAAGCTAAGAGTCGCATCATGCGGATGCTGACGCGGTTTTTGGATGAGTGGATTCCGTACATTGATCACCCTGACCTGCCTGTCCATGAAGACCCAACAAACCCAATCACCTCCCTTGGTAAACGCATCATTACTGAGCATGATTCCGCCGAGATTAAAATTGCATGGTGGGGTCGTGATCAGCGTTATGCAGAAAGGCTCAGTCCCGGAACCAAGTTTGCAGACATTGTCGGTGAGATTGATCCAGCAAAGCTGACTGGGGGTGTCAGCATGAGCGCCGAGGAAGCCTTGTCTTTTGGCTTGATACCAAGGATGCACCGTGGGATCTTCGCGATGAACGAACTCCCTGAACTCGACGACCTGGTTCAAGTAGGACTGTTCAATATTCTCGAAGAACGAGACGTTCAGATCCGTGGTTATCCCATTCAGTTTGATTTGGACCTCATGATTTTGTTTTCGGCTAACCCTTCGACTTACAACCGAAGCGGCAAAGTCATTCCCCAGTTGAAAGACCGTATTGGAACAATTGTACAAACGCACTATCCAGAAGAACGCGATCAGGGAATTGAGATTCTGCAGCAGGAGTTAGGTGATCAGCTTGAGGGTGACTATCCTGTCGTTGTTCCCTACTTCATGTATCAGATCATTGAAGAGATCACGAGTCAGGCTCGCCAAAGCAAGTACATTGACCAAGATTCTGGTGTGTCTGCCCGATTCTCTCTGGCGAATTTCCGCACCTTGATTGCATCTGCACGCCACCGTGGGATTATTCATGGCGAGCAGCCCGCCGCGCCAAGGATTAGTGATTTTGGGCACTTGCATTCCAGTTCTTTGGGCAAACTTGAGCTTGATCTGATGGGCACGCACCAGATGAGTGAGCGGCAGGTTCTGGAGGTGGTTACCGCAGAGGCGATCAAGAGAGTGTTCAGTGAGTACGTCGAAGAACATGGCTTGGGAACAATTGCCGAGATCTTTCGTGGGGGAGTTCGTGTAGAGGTGGGTGACTTGCTGCCCAGTAAGGAATATGCCGAGCGTCTGAAAAAAGTCCCACCGGCATGGGACATGGCATTTGAAGTGAACGCGAGTGAGAGTGAGGCAGTACGAGCGAGTTGTGTCGAGTTCGTGCTCGCAGGTTTGTATAGCATGGAAAGAATCAGTCGCAGTCAGCGCCACGGTAAGATTGAATATGAAATTTGATGAAAAACGTAGCGGCAAAGATCCGTTCTATCGGCCGGGTGGGGTGATTCATTCTTACCAGAAGTACGACCCTGCACAGTTCCCGCCGCCAACACAACCACCACCAGATCTTGTTTCCCCGGCGTTCGAACAGGCGTTGATGTATGGCAGTTATCAGGATTTGACTGAGGAAGAGTTGGCGCGGGCGGTGAAATTAGATCCCAGCCAAATCGCTGGCATGGGACCCAGTCTTGATATGCTTCGAGCGATGCTTGAGGAGCGAAAGCGAAAGATCCTCGATACTTACGAATGTAGGAGTGTCCAAAAGAAGGCGAGGAAGGCGTTTCGCGGATCTGCCCAGAACCTACGTCTACCGAAAGACCTTGAAAAAACGTTCAGGGAAGCTGTCATCCACGAGCAGCCATACTTGCTCGAGAGACTTTGGTATCGTGTCGACGATGATACCAGTCCGTTGGCTCGCGGCCTTCTGCAGGTTGGGCAACGAATGGAAGACAAGCACAACATTGAGGAGTTGGGAAGCAAGTACGATTTCACGGGCAGCGAATCGATGTCCATTGATACAGCGTTGGAAGTGAAGGAAGAACTTGAAAAAATTGATGAGCTTCTGAAGCAGATTGAGCAAGCCGCCAAGACAGCCCAGATTGGCGTTATTGATATGGATCTGCTAGGTGAGTTTGCCCAGCCCTCTGATATGAAGCAGCTTGAAGAAATGCGGAATCAGGTTGAAAATTTGATTCGTGAGCAGGCTGAGAGACAGGGACTAGAAAAAGATCCAGGGAAAGATGGTGCATTTCGTCTCACGCCGCAGGCGTATCGTGTCTTTCAGGGTCGATTACTGGGACGAATTTTTAGCGAGTTGCAGGAGTCCCGAAGTGGTCGTCACGAAGGAGATGTGGTTGGCGAGGGGGCGGTTGAGCTTCAGCAGACGAAGCCTTACGAGTTCGGAGATAGTGTCGCTAACATTGACTTGCCGCAAACTGTTATCAACGCACTGCTGCGGCAGGGAGATACGCGTCCTGTTCGTCTGCGTCCAGACGATATTGAAGTCCACAAAACACGGAATCATCCGAAGTGTGCGACCTGCGTCATCATGGATATGAGCGGTTCCATGCGATACGAAGGGCAATATATAAATGTGAAAAGAATGGCATTGGCGCTGCAAGGGCTCATTCAGACTGAGTACCCCGGTGACTTCCTGAGATTCATAGAGATGTACACATTCGCCAAGCTTCGAGCACCCGGCGAAATTATCAACATGATGCCTAAACCGGTCACGATTCATGATCCGTGGGTTCAGCTTTGGGCAGATATGAGTGATCCAAACATCAGCGAGCAGGAAGTGCATCCACACTTCACCAACATCCAGCACTCATTGCAGTTGGCACGCAATAATCTTGCCAATTGCGACACCCCAAATCGACAAATTGTTTTGATTACGGATGGTCTGCCAACCGCTCACTTTGAAGATGAGAAACTCTACATGCTCTATCCGCCTGATCCGCGGACTGAGCAGGCGACGATGCGTGAAGCAATGCTCTGTAGTAAAAATGATATAACGATTAATATCTTTTTGATCCCAAGTTGGTCACAGAGCCAAGAGGACATTCGTTTTGCGCAGCGATTGGCGCAGACTACCAAGGGGCGAGTGTTTTTTACGAGCGGCCGCGACCTTGATCGTTTTGTCCTTTGGGATTACGTTCAAAACCGCCGCGATATCATCGCTTAGTTCGCGGAAGAGGCGGTTGCTCAGGTTGACTTTGTCGTTTGATGGAAACCGAGCCAGAAAATGATCGTCGCAATGCCAAACCCCACGAATGAAGTCACTAATTCGCCACGATTGGTGTCCCATGAACTGGAATCAGATCCCCACCCTTGATCTTGCAAGTTCAAGCCCAAGGCATGGCAGAAGAGAATGAGCGATGCGATTCCAATTACCACGCCAATGCCGCTATACACAGCACCCCGCAACCACGGGTAGGCCGTCGGTTCAGGTTGGTCGTCAGATGTGATCATTTGTTTTCCCGTGAAAAATTATCTTGACTCACTCATCAGGTCACCTTCCAGTAAGTGGCAATACGCATCGTAGCGACGTGCATCAATGCGACCATCGGCGACGGCATTTTTGACAGCACATTCGTCTTCGCTGAGGTGAAGGCAATCGGGGTATCGACATGCGCTCACGTAGGGTCGGAGATCGGGCATCAGCCCCGCAACTTCGCTGGCTGAGATGTCCCAGAGTTGAAATTGCCGGATGCCGGGAGTGTCGAAGACGGCTCCGCCACCTTCCAGCGGTATCAGTCGAGCAGCCGTCGTCGTGTGCCGCCCTTTGTCGTTGTCCTGACTGACGGTTGCCACTGCCAAGCCAAGGCCGGGCTGGATTACGTTGAGTAAACTGCTTTTGCCTACTCCGCTCTGCCCTGTTACTGCTGTCTGCTTGCCCTTCAGGAGGCAACGCAGGTAGGCAATGTTGACACCAGTTTCTGCTGAAGTCATCAAGACCCGAAAGCCCATGGACGCATACACACCCAGTAACGGTTGCAGCTTGACACTGTCAACCAAGTCAACCTTGTTGACCACAACGACCGGCTGCAGATTGCATTGCTGTGCTGTAAGCAGGAAACGATCAATTAAGGCTGGTTTAAGGCCGGGCTCTGCCGCACTCGTGATGATCAGCAAGTAGTCGACGTTAGCAACGAGGACGTGTTGTTGACCACGACTGGTTCGGCTGATGACGCCGCGTCTGGGTCTGACTTCTTCGATCACACCGTCCAAATGTGATTCCGCCCGTATCAGTACGTGGTCTCCCGCGACCACAATGCTGCGTTGTTCGATGCTGAGAGATTTTAAGACTTGCCTGACCGCACAATCATAAATCTCGCCATCGTCAGCCAGTACTCGGCTCTTCAAACCATGGACGCTCACGACACGTCCGGTTTTCAATTCACCGCTACTGACCTGCTGCTCGTTTTTGCCAGTGGATTGAACTGTGCGTTTCCGCGTTAGCTCGCCCTTTCCACTAACACGTTCGCCCTGTGAGACATCTGCCAGGCTATCGGCATCACCCGTTCGGAATTCGCGTGTCAGATCTCCTTTCCGAACACGGCCCTGATACTTTTTGCGAAAGTCAGTTCGCTGCTTTTGACGCTTTTTACCCATGGAATATCAGCGACCCCACGGCATTCGAGTTAGTTGCGTCGATATCCCCCTCACTGCTGCTGATCCTGGTTTGCGACAACATCAGGCTTGGGGTCATTCGAGCCATCGGGTGTAACGGCCTCAGCCTTCTTCGCGTCTTTACTCTTTGCCTGGGTTCGCGATTGGATTGATGGGCCAATCAATTCCGTCAGTTCCGCTTCACCAAGTTCTTCATGTTCCAGTAGGGATCGCGTGATGCTCTCGAGATCGTCTCGGTGTTCACGAAGCAATTGCTCAGCTTTCTGGTCAGCTTCAAGGAGAATTCTACCCACCTCTTCGTCAATCAGTTCCTGAGTGTGTTCACTGAATTGGCGTGACTGATGAATCTCTCGACCAAGAAATGGATCTTCATCGCTGGTCTTGTAGCTGACAGGACCAATTTTCGGGCTCATTCCCCAGTGTGTCACCATTCTGCGAGCAATGCTTGTGGCACGCTCCAGATCGTTCTCCGCTCCTACGCACGTTTCGTTGTAGATGATTTTCTCTGCAGCTCGTCCGCCAAGCAGCACTATCAATTGGTGATCCAATTCTCGTTTGCTGATGCTAAGACGGTCTTCGTTGGGAACATACTGCGTCACGCCCAGGGCTCTACCACGAGGGATAATCGTCACCTTGTGGACCGTGTGCGCGCCATCAAGATGCCAAGCGGTTAGGGTGTGGCCTGCTTCGTGGTAAGCCGTTTTCTCTTTCTCGCTGTCTTGAAGAACTTCCTCGCGTTTTGCACCCATCAGGATTTTGTCGCGAGCGTGGTCAAAGTCACTCATGTCGACAATTTTTTTATCGTTTCGAGCAGCCCAGAGTGCAGCTTCGTTCACCATGTTTCGGATGTCAGCACCAGTCAGGCCAACGGTGCCTGCCGCAAGTCGCCTTAGGTCGACATCATCAGCCAACGGCACATCGCGAACGTGGACTTTGAAGATCGCTTCGCGTCCATTCATGGTGGGACGACCCACGGTGATGTGTCGGTCAAATCTTCCGGGACGCAGAAGAGCAGGGTCGAGAACATCCGGTCGGTTGGTAGCTGCGACCACGATGACCGCCTGACTTCCTGAGAAGCCGTCCATCTCACCTAAGATTTGATTCAATGTCTGCTCACGTTCGTCATGTCCGCCGCCGAGGCCTGCACCACGCTGACGGCCTACTGCGTCAATCTCATCAATGAAGATAATCGCTGGACTCTGTTCCTTGGCTGTCTTGAATAGATCACGGACACGGCTTGCACCCACCCCGACAAACATCTGAATGAACTCGCTACCGTTCACTGAGAAGAATGGGACGTCCGCTTCACCGGCCACTGCCCGTGCGAGCAGCGTCTTGCCCGTTCCGGGAGGTCCGTTCAGCAGAACCCCTTTTGGAACTCGGCCGCCAAGTTTCTGGAATTTACCGGGAGTCTTCAGGAAGTCCACGATTTCCTGCAGATCCGCCTTTACCCCTTCGAGACCAGCAACGTCATCAAACGTCACCATCTTTTCGTTGGCCTCAAACTTTTTGGCGGGGCTTTTGCTGAACCCAGATAGAAATCCGCCTCCCATGATGTCGCTCTTCGTCCGCCGCAACATCATGAACAAAAAGAACAAGATTGCTAACGGAAGACCAATCAAGGCGATGAAATAGATGATCTGTTGAGTATTGTCAGGCTCCAAATAGGAGTACTCAACTTTTCCAGCCTTCAGTTGATTCTCAAGCTCGACGGCGGCGCCGGCATCAGTCGAGCGGTTGAAGTAAAACTTTTTTAAGTACTTCTTCTCGTCGATAGTCGTAGGAGTCTTTTCCGTCGCCGCGGTTTTGGAATCGTCAGCCTCTGATTTTACATCGGCTGCGGCTTCTTCGGATGTGGTGGCTGGAGCGTCCGGAGCGGTTTTGAATGTTCCGTAAACTCGCCGCTCGCCAATACTAACCTCCTCGACGTTTCCGCGTGCCAATTCAGTCTGAAAGAAGCTCGCAGAGACGACGGACCGTTCTTCACCCCTGTTGTAGAACAAAAGAACCAGTGAACCGGCCAAAAGTAACGCAATGATGAGCGAGTTATTGCCACGTCTGCCCTCTTGTGGTTCAGGCTTCGGTGCTTCGTTTTTCTCAGACTTCTTATCCATTTCCTGCCTTTTTGGCCGTTGCTTAAGGTGTGGTGAACTCACGTCTATCAGAGTTGCATCACGGAGTCCAATCACTGCTTGCGACGGAATCCTGCGTAGATTGTAGTGAGTCGTGGCTTGAGTGACTAACCGCCGACTGTCGGACTATTACTGGACTTACGGGGTTATTCAGTGCCCTGTTCGTCTGTGATCCACCCCGGATCAACGGTCAGGCCGCTCTGAGCCGCCAACTGGAGTTGGCTAGCCAGTTCGGCGGAGTCGCAATGCTTGATTGCCATTACCTGGGACTCCGTGTAACCATCGCTGAAAAGCCGCCAGGTCCAATATCCGGCAGCTTTCTCAACCTCCGCATTGTCCCTCGTTGGCAACTCAGGGGTTGCCGCAGGGTTCGAGTCAGACCCGAACTCATTGGATTCGGGATCGGAATAATCGATTGCAATGGTTTCCGAGGCCGAAATCGCAGTTGAATCTCTCTGGTTGGGCGATATTTCTTCGCTGCCAGAAACGTCTGGTTCCGCCATCAATGAGCCAGTTTCTGATGTAGCAGGCGGCGAATCAGACAGAATCGAACCGACCAGTTCGATGATGTCAGCACCGAACTGCTCCATCGTTGCCGGACCCACACCCGAAATCGATTCCAGATCTGCAGACGATGTGGGGCATGATTCAGCAATGCGGTCGATCGTCGCATTGGTGAGGACTCGGTAGGCTGGAATTCCAAGAGCGGCTGAGTTCTTGCGACGCCAACGTTTTAGCTTCTCGGCAATTTCCGCAGTCTGCGGGTTTTCTGTCCCTTGATGCTCACCAGTTGAACTGGATTGCGTCGAATCGGATTGAACGTCTGCTGCTTCGATTTTACCGGTTGCTTTGGCAAGTCGCTTGGCGAGGGCACGTGGCAACTGTAGGCCAGCAGGCAGTGGTGTTTCGGAACGCATCACGCGGCGACCATCTTCGGTCATGTGGAGCGTGGGACGCCGCTCGTCAACTTCCTTTTGTTCCAACAAACCCGTTTCGATCAGTGCATCCATGATGTTGACCACTTCAGTTTGCCGTAGGCCTGATAGAAGCCCATAGGTGCTCAGTTGGTGAAGTTTCCATTGTTGCAATTTCTTATTCCGAGAGCCGCATAGCATCTGAGCGACCATATTCTTACCGAATCGACCATGCATGCGGGTGACGCCGCTAAGAACGACTTGGATGCCTCTCAGCAGTGCGATGGAATCAATTCCTTCGATCTCACTCGCAATGGAAATATCCGAGGATCGACCGACCGATCCATCAGTTGGTTGGCAGCGATCGCACAGCCCACAATTCGTAGCCCCCGCTTCACCAAAATAATGAAGGATGACACGTTGTCTACACCCTGCGGTCCTCGCGAACTTGATGACGGCTTCCAGTTTTTCAAATTCCGCACGCTTGCGATCATTGAGCTCCTCGAAATCAATCTCGAGTTGTTCAAAAGTCAGATCACGCTGCATGATATGAACAGCGCGACCTCGAAATGGTGGAATGTAATCGAATGATCGCAGACGATTCAATTCGCGGAGTGTTCGTTTCAGTTGGTCGCGATCGACACCCGCCATGTCAGCCAAACGCGGCAGCCTTACATAAATGTCTTCGCCTCGCTGTCGTCCTACCATTCGCTCGATGGCGTGCATTACCTTACGCCGTAACTTGGCCTCTTTTGGTAAAAAATCCAGCAATGTGGGTGCATCGCTTTCGATGCGGACAATCGCGTGATTCGATGCACTATCGAGTCGTCGCAGAACACCGGCTTTGGCTAAAAGTGTTTGAGCCGTGCCGATGGCCTCGGTGCCTTCTTTGATGCCTATTTCTTCACGGATTTCATCTAAGGTTAATTCGATGGGGTCTTCTTCTCGCGTCAGTAGAAATTCGTAGACGCTTTTGACCGTTTCACGTTGTGGATAACGGTTTTCAATGAAGAATTCTTGAATGTAGCGATCGCTGTAGGAAAACATCAATCTGCATTCACTCGTTCGTCCGTCCCTACCGGCACGCCCAGCTTCCTGGTAGTAAGCTTCCAAGCTGCCCGGAATGTTGTAGTGAACAACGAAGCGAATGTCGGCTTTGTCGATCCCCATACCAAATGCGTTGGTTGCCACGATCGCTGACAGTTTGCCAGACATGAAATCGTCCTGGACACGCTGTCTTTGCCCTGGTTCAAGACCGGCATGGTACGCTCCGATAGGTCGCCGCGTCTTCTCGGGTAACCACTGAGCCAATTCTTCACATCGTTTGCGGGTTGCGGCATAGATAATGCCTGATCCCGTTTGTGAGCTGATGTAGCGAGTTAGTTCTTCATCTTTCTCACGATCAGATTTCGCATGGGTTACGCTGAAGCGGAGATTGGTTCTGGCGAATCCGGTAACAAACACCTGAGGTGTTTTTAGTCTCAGAATGTCTGAGATGTCTTTCCTGACCATGGGCGTTGCCGTGGCCGTTAATGCAATTGTCTGTACATCTTTCAGATAGCGTTCACGGAATCTACCCAGACGAGAGTAGTCAGGACGAAAATCATGACCCCACTCACTGACACAGTGGGCTTCGTCAATCGCAAGCAGGTTGATGTTGACGTTGGAGATCGCATCGAGAAATCGACTGTTACGCAGTCTTTCGGGAGCAACGTAGACCAGATTTAGGTTGCCTCTTGCCATCTCATCGAGAACCTCTGTCTGTTCCATTGCAGATAGGCTGCTATTGATCAAACTTGCTCGGATTCCAAGATTTTGAAGCGTATCCACCTGATCTTTCATCAAGGCGATCAGCGGCGAAACGACGATTGTGGTGCCTTGTTTAGACAGGCTTGGCAACTGGTAGCAGAGACTCTTTCCGCCGCCAGTGGGCATGACGCACATGACGTCCTCACCGGCCGCAACGGCATCGATCACCTCTCGCTGACCTAGGCGAAATTCGCTCAAACCAAAGGTAGCTAGTAGGGTTTTTGGGTCCGTCTTGTCGGCCATCACGCTAAAATCCAGTCGAAAGTCAATCGAAGGGGCTCGCTGCAGGGCGGATTATACGACTGCTGGCTCTAGTTCCACACCGCATTCACTCCTCGAGGAGCGGAAAATTGAGAGCAATCTGCCTTGATCAGAATGGCATCCAATATCACCCCGATCATCAATCACCCGTTCCCCTCTGTGCAGAGGTGGTTGTTGATGTGATTGCAGCAGGCATTTGCGAGACGGATTTGCAACTTGCCAAGGGATACATGGGATTTTCCGGAATTCTCGGCCACGAATTTGTCGGAATTGCCACCTCCGGACCTCTCGCGGGGGCTCGCGTTGTCGGGGAAATCAACTGCAACTGTCGCAAGTGTCCTCGTTGCCTATCAGGGTTGGGCAATCACTGTGTTGATCGCACCGTCGTTGGGATCCATCGGCATGATGGTGCTTTCGCTGATCAGGTAGCGATTCCGCAAACAAGCTTGCACATTGTTCCTGATTCGATCAGTGATGATCAAGCTGTTCTTATTGAGCCTCTGGCAGCCGCTCTACAGATCCAGCAGCAGATCGAACTATCGAGTGTGCAAAATGCGATCATGCTGGGAGATGGGAGGCTGGCAAACTTGTGCACTCAAGCGATCTCTCAAAAAGTAAAAAATATTAAGGTCGTGGGAAAACACGAGCTGAAACTCGCGAGGTTTCGAAAATTAGGGATCGAGACGATTCACTTAAACGACCTGATTTGTGAGAAGGATTTTGATTTGGTCGTTGACTGCACTGGATCCGTGACGGGGTTACCACTGGCTTTACAATTGGTGCAGCCGCGGGGCACGATTGTCATGAAAACCACGGTTGCTGCAGACCATGAGGTTTCTCTGGCGCCTGTCGTGATTGATGAAATCAGTGTTGTCGGTTCCAGATGCGGTCCTTTCGGTTTGGCAATCGAATTATTGCAAGCTGATCGATTCGATTTGTCGGGGTTGGTCACACACCGATTTGCCTTGGAGGAAGCAGAGAAAGCTTTTCAGATGGCCGTTGATCCCTCCGCTTTTAAGGTCGTGTTTGACGTTATGAGTACCACCGCTAACTAAATCAACTCAAGCTCCGGAAATGTAATGGATCAGGATGGTGAATACATCTGCGATAGTTGTGGTGAGGAAATAATTATTCCACTCGATCCAGGTGCAGGTAGATCACAGAGTTATGTCGAGGATTGTCCTGTTTGCTGCAATCCAAGCGTGATTCATGTTGATTGGGATGAAGATGGGCCACGTGTTTGGGCGGAGCCCGAACAAGACCGCCACTGATCCGCCGCAGCGGTTGATTTCTGTGCTGCCGTGCTAACGCAGTCAGTTGTCCTGATTCACACATTCCAAGCCTGGCTCTGCGCCGCCGATCTGCCATGCTTTTTGCCGCTTCGAAACTGGCGGCCTTCTGTGTTCCTGACGCTGCCGATCAGAATCACTCGCAGTTTTCAATTGAACTGGTTTGAAGCATGGTTTGCTGTCATTTGCAGACGGGCCTTTTTTCAATTTCCGAGCATAAAAAGATTGACGCCGTGCTTACGAGCCTTATGTTGACTTCTATAGAGAGTGAACATATGAACACTTTCTGTGTGCAGGGCAATCACACTCGTGAGTGACTGGATGCTCAACGAAAGTGCGGTTGGCGTTAGGCAAAAGGACTTGCAAAGTAAACAAGATACGGGCAGCGATTATGTAAGGCAGGCGGTTAGATGATCATTCTTTGGTTGATTGAAGCCACGTGCTTGGATCACGCCAAAAAAACACGCTGAAGTGACACGGGGGCAAAAATGCAACTCTGGCGATTCGTTTTAGTGCACATGTGCCTGGGGCTCGTGATGACTGTACCTGTCATCGGCGAGGGACCAATCAAGCCAGTGGGCAATAGCTCTATTGATGCTGTTGTGATGGCAGCGATCCGTTCGCGTGTGGGAATCCATTTAGGGAATTACCGCATCGGTCGAGAAGTCAGTGTGAGGGTGCATATAAAAAACTCTACGGGCCTCTCTTTGAATTTGCGATCGATCGACCCGGATTGCGGCTGTTTGGCAGTTGTGCCAGAACAACGTTCTCTTGAACCTGACGGGACTCTAAGCCTGTCGCTGAGGCTTGCCTCATCGAACAAAGTAGCGAATGTGCGCCGCTCGATTCGTGTTTTCTTTCAGGAGTCTACATTTCCGTTCGTGTTGGATGTCGATGTGCGGATTGCCGGTCCGTTGGGACTTGCTCAAACCACAATGCGTCTGACAGATCCTGATTCAACATTCGATGTTTCGGGGCAGATCCAAGAGTTGGGCGGGAGAATCCGACGGGTTGAAAGTGTTCGGGGGAGTTTCGCGACGGTCGGTTCAGTGGTGCAAACTTCAGATGCATTTAAGTTCATTGCAAAGCCAACGTTTTCATTTGGCGATGCTGAGGATTTGGTGCGTGTGCATTATCTCGATTCAAGTGCGCAGGCACAGATTGTCGATCTGCCAATCCTATTACGTTACACCACGCCAGTACGCTTTTTGCCATCCACTTTGAATCTTCATCAGCAAGGCACAAGGTGGGTCGGAACAACTCGCATGATTGTGGTGCGTGGCAAGTTGAAAGTTCCTTTGAAACAGCTCAGATTTGTGCTCGATGCCGAATCAGATACCGGTAAGTCATCGCCGCGTGTAGCCGTTCAGGTGCGTGCTGTTTCAAGCATCATGTCGAAAGTTGAGGTTGTGATTACGGAAGGTAAACAGCGTGCAGGTCATGACGGGGAAATGATCCAAGACCGTTTTCCGCGCCGCGTGGTTGTCCGGGGAAGTCGCAGTCAAGTTGTGGGAATTCTAAATCTTGTTCGAAATGGGGAAGAATAGATGAAATTGCATAGATCGATTGGCGTGATCGTTTGGTTGGGACATGGGGCTTTCGGCTTCGCTGGCCCACCAGAACCAACGCGCGAGAGTCCTCATGAGTGGGAATGTACTTATGCCTTTAGCGATACCACTTGTCGGGAGATGATTTCAGCATGGGCAGAAGATATGAATCTGGATTCGAGAAGCGTAGCTGACTTCAAGCAGTGCAGTGATTGTCAACGACGGGAGGTCGTGGGTTCTTACTCAACGCGTTATCTGATTGGGTATGAATGCAACAATCGCAACGGGCATGACCGTAGGTTCGCATCTCTCGATGAAATCGTTGGTGTTTACCGGAAGGCAGAAAGTGATGATGAAGGTTGGCGTGTTAACGGTTGGGGATTTCACCGATGCCTGTTGAGTTGGCGTTGTGCACAAAGCTGCGCGATTGATTTTGACCGTGCTGTTTGTATTCCGTTGAGCGGATATTACATCGGTAGATGGATGCCCGAGATGGGGCGACAGTGTGACGCAGAGGTCACCGACAGTGAAGGCATCGAATTTCCATTGAGTGATGATGTTGGTCAGGGACGTGAGACTCGCTGGCATGGAGTAGACGATCTGCCAAACAACTACCATTGATGGGATGGCTTCCTGCCTGATTTTAATGGAATGTCCTCCCAATAAATATCGTCTCAATGGAGTTGGTTATGAATCTGAAACGATGGGTGCTTCGAGTGTGTTGCTTTGCAATTTTTTCACAGATCAGCCTGCTGGCTTCGGCGTTGGTGGGCACAGGTGCCATTGCAAATGAACCGGCGGTTCTTAGCCGTGAAGCAGTCGATTTAAGGAAACTCCGGGTTCCCACAGAAATGGACCGCAACTTGCTGAAAAGCTGGCTGACCGATTTGCAGTCACGAAGCATGTTGGTAGATCGAATGGCTGTCGATGTATCAGGAGAAAAATATATTGGGGCACAAGTAGGTGGCTCAGAAAGAATTGTTGCTCGCCGATTTGCATTCACCTGGGTCATTGACCATCAATGGGATCGCGAACGATTGGTGTTTGCAGATCAAAGCTTGCTTGGATCAGCAATTCAACCGACTGGGAATGCCTATCTGATCGATTCACAGGCCTCCGCATATGACCAGATCAGAATCAAACGTCGGTTTCATGGCGCGTCAGGTAAGCAGGTTCATCCACCTTCGACGACCAAGTCATTGAACGCGCGATTCAAATTGTGCGGTGTCTTTGATCCCATTTGTGCCACGACCGGAGGGGTTATCAGTATCACCACAGGGAATGCTTTTGACCGTAGTAAGTGTCAACTGCATGTGAAAAATCTAATTGGTATTTACCGACATGCAGGTCTCACCCTTACAGCTTTCGA
>Ga0315320_10000610_pt1 | contig 29588 bp, 28 predicted proteins | sample M140m21515metaG_FD_203458 | JGI IMG/M metagenome (GOLD analysis project Ga0315320, IMG submission 203458) | Ammonia-oxidizing marine archaeal communities from Monterey Bay, California, United States - M1 40m 21515 | ecosystem: Environmental > Aquatic > Marine > Coastal | place: USA: California... | reverse complement strand
GATTTCATTATCCCCGACGCCTACTGTTGGCTTATCTATAGAGCAATCGCTGATATCCTTGACGTCAACTACCGGATAGACTTCAAAAGCGGCCGAAAACACAAAATTTTCATCCTTTGCCTCTTTAGCTTCGACGTCAATCTTAGGGAGTCCTGCAATTTTTAGATTATTCTCTTCGAGTGCCGACCCCAAATTCTTACCAATAGCGTCACTCATCACTTCGCTTCGAACCTGCGCGCCATGTTGTTGTTCCACTATTTTCATTGGGACTTTACCAGGTCGAAACCCAGCTACCTTAACGGTCTTTGTCAACCGACCTAGCCTTGAAACCACCTCACTATTTATTTCAGTCATAGGTACTGAAATTGACATTTTTCTCTCTAAATTGCTGACTGTCTCTAATGTTGATTCCATACTTGTCCCAAAAAAATGTATGCGCGGAGACACCCGAGTAAGTGTCCACCGCATAAAAACAGCGCAAAACTTGCGCCTCTAGATACCAAATAATTTGGTGCGAAAGGAGAGACTCGAACTCTCACGCCTTTCAGCGCCAGAACCTAAATCTGGTGCGTCTACCAATTCCGCCACATTCGCATGCCATACATTCTACTATAATCCACGTAGTCGAGTTATTTCAGTTCTCTTGCGGAAGCTGAATCGAAACTCGGTTTGACAAACTTCACCCGTGTGGATTTCCTATTTTGCCAACTGATCATTACGAAAATTTTCCGGTCGCGTCATTAATACTGCCGAACCATCTCAGAATATCGATACAAAAAATTTATAATTTTGCTCGATCAGCAGATGACATCGCAGACTGCCCCGACCTTCCCTTCTCTTTCAAATGCGCAAGGTTGCGATTTTATCGTGAAGAACTGCGAAAAATCGAAACAAATAGTTTTCCTCTCACTACGCTGTTTCATGAACTCAGTGATGTAATTAACCAATATAATCTGCCTATAAAACTTTTTGAAGATTTGCTTGACGCATTCGAGCAAGATTTGACCGTAACTCGATATGAAACCTATGCACAGTTAACGAGTTATTGTGAGCGGTCAGCAAACCCCATAGGAAGAATACTTTTGCATTTATTCGAACAACCCAAAGACGAATATTTTCATTTGTCAGATTCAGTATGTACCGGACTACAAATAATTAATTTTTTGCAAGACATCACGGAAGACTACGATATCAACAGAATCTATTTACCCTCAGACGAGATGAAATCTTTCGGTGTCACGGAAGAACACATAAAACACCAAACATTCGACCTCAAGTGGCTAAATTTTATGGGATTTCAAGTCGACCGGGCACAACAATTACTCAACGCTGGCGCTCCGCTTTATGACCAGCTACCAGGCCGAATAGGGATAGAGATCAAAGCAATTGTAAAATCTGGAATACAAGTTACCAAGAAACTAATGGACTCTAGAGGTAATATTTTCTCTGGAACACACAAATTAACTGTCCGAGATTTATTTCAGATCATATTTCAAATCGCTTTTAGCAAATAATGACGCCTCAGGAATATTGCGCGAGAAAAACCGCTCAAAGCGGATCAAGTTTTTACTACAGCTTTCTATTTTTAGAGAAAAATAAAAGAGATGCCATTACTGCGCTCTATGCGTTTTGTAGAGAAGTCGACGATGTCGTCGACGATACGGCGGATGAGCAGATAGCCAGAGCTAAACTTGAATGGTGGAAAAGTGAAATCGATTCAGTTTGGTCCGGAACGCCTCAGCACCCAGTGACTAAGGCTCTTCGCAGTTTTATCAAGCAATACAGACTGGAAAAAAAATATTTCCACTTAATAATTGATGGCATGGTCATGGACTTGGATAGAACCCAGTATGAGACAAGTGACCAGCTCACTCACTATTGCTATCGAGCCGCTAGTGCCGTAGGCATTCTTTCTGCGAATATTTTTGGCTATTCTCACCCAAGCACACTCATGTTCGCAGAACGATTGGGTCTTGCTCTTCAACTCACTAATATTCTTCGTGACATCCAGGAAGATCTCGCGCGAGGACGAATTTACATCCCAACCGATCAATTAACAAAGTTCGGCATTAATAAATATTCTTTGCATGAATCAGTCGGAACTAAAGAATTCGATAATCTCATAGAGGGTCAGGCTGAGCATGCCTATGAACTTTTTGAATCTGCTCATTCAGCATTGCACCCCGACGACCGAAAAGATCAAAAAGCCGGATTAATTATGAGCGCAATTTATAAAAAATTATTGGGGAAAATTGTCGAAAATCCTAGCCGCTCTTTTTTCAAACGCCAAACACTTTCACCAATTCATAAGTTCTGGATAGCGTGGCGAGTTTGGTCAAAAAGTTAGCTAATGAAGCATCCAAATATCGCCATTATCGGCGCCGGCTGGGCCGGATTGACTGCTGCGGTAACCTTGTCCGATAACGGATTACCCACAACCACATTCGAAGCATCTCGTACCCTTGGCGGACGAGCTCGAAAAATTAAGGTTAACAACAAAACTCTAGACAATGGCATTCACTTAATGTCAGGGGCTTACTCGGAAACACTCGCATTACTGAATAAAATAAGATCGCTCACCGAACCGCTCAACATTAGTCGTCAACCATTTTCTTACCAATACGAGAAATTAAAAATCAAAATGCCTCGCAGTAAGATTCCATTTGGACGACTAATCGGATTTCTGTCCGCTCAAGGAATAAACGTAAAAGAAAAATTGTTGGTTCTCAACTTTTTGAGAGCAATTAAGTTTAATACTGATTCGGTTGCGGCAACCGAATCAGCACACAGCTTACTTTTAAGATATAAGCAAACGACAAACTTAATCAATTTGTTCTGGAATCCAATATGCCTCTCAGCGTTAAATGTTGAGACCAATAGAGGCAGCGCCAACGTATTCGTAAATGTGATCGCTGATGCCCTGCTAGGCGGCAAAGATGCGAGCGACCTTTTGTTCCCCACGACAGACCTGACATCACTTTTTGCCTCACGATCAGCGAGATACATAGAGGCACACAAAGGCACTATAAATTGCGGCTTCAGAGCCACTATCCGGCGTGATAAGCATGAATTATTTAGTATAGAGGGTTCTCAAGACCTGTTTTCACACGTCGTGCTAGCCACGTCTCCACATAACGTTAAAAACGTCGTTACAGACCCCTCTTTTCTGCCGATCACGTTGCCCCTAATAAATCAAATGGAATACGAACCGATCTACACGATCTATCACCAGTACACGAGCGACGTATCACTGCCAAACCGCATGATTGGACTGGATTCACCCTACCCACAGTGGGTATTTGATAGAGGTGTAACGCATCACGACTTGGGTCTAATTGGTGCGGTCATAAGCGGCACTGGTAAACATCAAGAATTAACGAACCAGCAACTGTCCGAGGAGTCCGCACGCACACTCGACGCCCGATTTAAATTAGGACAGCCGATTTGGAGCAAGGTAATTGCCGAAAAACGTGCGACTTATTCCTGTATGCCAAATCTTAAACGTCCCAAGCAAGTGACCGAAACTCCAGGTATCATTCTGGCCGGCGACTATACGTATCCGCGCTACCCCGCAACCCTTGAAGCTGCAGTCAGGAGCGGGGTTAGGGCTGCGAAAATTACTCTAGAATCAATATGAAACCTTTAATTCAAAGCTCCCTCCATAAAGATGCATTAGTTGACAAAACCATATTAATTACTGGCGCATCCAGTGGTCTTGGACGGACCTTGGCTTATGAATGCGCAAATCATGGAGCAACCGTCATCTTAAACGGTACAAACATAGACGCACTTAATCAAACGTATGACCACATTTTGTCCATGGACAACCCTGAGCCTGCTATTTTAGAACTCGATCTTCGCAAAGGCGAAGAACACGAATTCAAAGCCATTACCAACGTAATTCAGACTAATGTTGGCGAACTTCACGGTCTAATCCATTGCGCGACACACATTTCAGAACTTGGCTCTATTCGACATTTACGACTTACTGATTGGCAAGACCTTATGAAAGTCAATGTAATTGCCCCAGCGCTGTTGACACAATCCTGCGAGCCGCTTTTCGAAGCATCAGGTTCCGGGTCTGTTATTTTGACGTCTGACTCTCACGCGACAACTTTGGATGCTTATTGGGGCGGATATGCCATATCCAAATCAGCACTTAACGCTTACTCAATCCTGCAGTCAAATGAATGGAAAAACGAAAAACCGTTTCGAATCAACGTTGTTACACCCGGCCCGATCAACTCGCCATTAAGGTCGAAAACGCACCCCGGAGAAGAGCGAAACCAATTACGATCAATGGAAAGTCTTCTTCCCACTTACCTCTACCTTATGAGCGATTTGAGCGTCGAGATAAGCGGTGAAAACTTTGGCTAATCGCCCTGGATAACCAACCTTAACCAGTTTGGTATGGGCCTCGACTTGCCGGCTAAAATATCAGCCCAAACCAATATTGCCTCTGCCTCAGCAAAGACCTCAGACTCATCATGTAAATTAAAAAGCTGGTGGTACATGGTAAAACTACTTCGACCTAGTTTTCCAACATAGCTCGTTAAACCAAACGTAGTAGGATACAACGCGCTCTTCAAATAACGGCATGTGATCGTACCGAGAATAGGACCTTCAGAGTTGGAATTGTAGTTAATTTCAAGTTCATGGAACCAAGCCACACGAGACTCCTCAAAATACCTCATATATGCGACGTTATTCATGTGAGAGAGGCTATCCATTTCACCCCAACGCATCTTCATTTCGTCTGTCCGAACTAATATCGTCGAATCTTTTAAACTTGTAGCCATTTTTAATCTTCGTTAAGTATAAGTATTTGGTAAATCAAGTATCGTTAATTCGTGAGACTATATCAGAAGAATGTCATGGAAAACCTGAAATTGGAGGACTTAGTTTTGTCAGATCGAGAGTCAATGGAATACGACGTGATTGTTATTGGAGCCGGACCAGCGGGTTTGTCTTGCGCGATCAAATTGAAGCAGCTAGCGAACGATGCTGGGAAAGAAGTATCGGTCTGTATCGTTGAAAAAGGATCTGAAATTGGCGCACATACCCTGTCCGGCGCGGTCATTGAGACAAAGGCTCTGGACGAGCTTATTCCGGATTGGAAAAATTTAGGAGCTCCACTCAACACTTCCGTCACGGAAGACCGTCTTCTCTTTTTAACGCCCTCGAAGTCTTACACCATCCCCACTCCTCCTTACATGAAGAACGATGGAAATTACATTGTTAGTTTAGGTAATGTCGTCCGCTGGCTCGGTGAGCAAGCTGAAGGGTTAGGCGTCGAAATTTATCCGGGCTTTGCTGCGACCGAGATCCTCTACAACTCCGACGGCTCTGTTAAAGGAATCGCCACTGGGGACATGGGCGTCGGGAAAGATGGGCAACAAACAAGCTCGTACCAGCAAGGTATCGAACTCCATGCGAAGCAAACGGTTTTCGCTGAGGGTTGCCGAGGCTCGCTGACCAAAGCCGCGATTGAACGTTTCGATTTGCGAAAAGGCGTTGAGCCACAAACCTACGGCATTGGTATCAAAGAATTATGGGAAGTTACTCCAGAAAACCATAGAGAAGGGCTGGTCATTCACACGACCGGTTGGCCGTTAGACAGCCAAACTTACGGTGGCTCATTTTTATACCATCTCGAAAATAATCAAGTCGCAGTGGGATTTGTCATTGGTCTTGATTACAAAAATCCCTTCCTGTCACCATTTGAGGAATTTCAGCAATTTAAAACACACCCTGACATCTCTGAAACATTTAAGGGCGGCAGACGAATATCTTACGGCGCTAGAGCGATTTCCGAAGGTGGCTACCAATCAATCCCCAGACTGTCATTCCCAGGCGGACTTCTCGTGGGTGACGCAGCGGGTTTTCTCAATGTGCCCAAAATTAAAGGGTCACATACTGCCATGAAATCTGGAATACTTGCTGCAGAGTCCCTCTTTGCTGCCGCAGATATGGCCGACAGTAAAGTGACTTTAGACTATGCTTTCCGCTTTTCTAAATCATGGCTCGCAACAGAGCTTAAAAAAGTTCGGAACATCCGTCCATCGTTCAGGTGGGGATTTTGGTTGGGTCTTCTCTACGCGGGAATCGACACCTACATCTTAAGAGGAAAAGCGCCTTGGACGTTGAGGCACCATGAAGACCACAAACAACTCATTCCCGCCAAACAGGCCAAACAAATAAAATATCCCAAACCAGACGGCGTTTTAACTTTCGATAGATTAAGTTCGGTATTTATAAGCAATACCAATCACGAAGAAAACCAATCAAGCCATTTGCAACTCACAAACGAGTCGACTGCCATTACCGTCAATCTTAATGAATACGACTCACCGGAGCAAAGATACTGTCCTGCCGGCGTTTACGAAATAATTACAGAAAAAAATACACCCCGCCTACAGATCAATGCGCAAAACTGTGTTCACTGCAAAACATGCGACATCAAGGATCCGACACAAAACATCAATTGGGTGCCGCCTGAGGGTGGTGGTGGACCGAACTATCCGAATATGTAGCGCAAAGCGAGGCGATTTCCAAGAGCGCTCATTGAATCAGGCTCTTTCAGGTCCTAGCCGTTTTTAATTGCTCTCGGCTTACGATGCTCGTCAACTGCCACGTATGTAAGTGTAGCGTCCGTCACCTTAACCGTTCCATCTTGGGAGCGTCTTTGAGCAAAAACTTCAACGTCGACTGTGATTGATGTTTTGCCTATTTTTGAAACAGTTGCATAAAAACTAACGACATCACCAATATGAACGGGCTGTTTAAATAAAAAAGAATTTACCGCGATCGTCACAATCCTACCTCGAGCTAGAAGTGCCGCTGGAATGCTGCCCGCGATATCGACTTGAGACATGATCCAACCGCCAAAAATGTCCCCACTATAATTTGCGTCTGAGGGCATTGGCACAACTCTCAAAGTAGGGTCCTGTCCATCAGGTAACGCATTGTCCACGTTTTGCCCCATTAAAAGTAAGTCTCATCCATAGCAACAATCGTCTTATGTCCCTCAATGACCTGATCACGAAGCAATCCTGAAATTGGCAATATATTCTCAGAATAAAAACGACAGGTCGCTAGTTTACCTCTGTAGAATTTAGATTTCTCAACTCCAGCGTCAAGTCGTTTTTTAGCGATGATTGCAGATCGTGCAAGCATCCATCCCCCAGACACTGTCCCAAAAAGCTTTAACAAAGGAACCGATCCTGCTGATGCTCTTTGTGGGTCATCTAGATACGTTTCTACCACCCAGCTCACTGCTTGTTCAAGTGAATCTACTGCGCTTTGCAATTTCTCTTTGATAGTTTGCAACCCTGAGTGCCCCTCAAAAGTCTCTAGTTGATTGATGGTATCTCGCATTGAAGCAATTAGCCGGAAAGCAGTGACCCCCTTCTCTGCAGCCACCTTTCTCCCGATCAAATCATTGGCTTGAATCCCTGTCGTGCCTTCATAAATTGGTGCAATTCTCGCGTCGCGCAAGTACTGAGCTGCTCCTGTCTCTTCCACAAATCCCATACCTCCATGGACTTGAATACCCAATGACGTAATCTCAATAGATTGCTCGGTACACCAACCTTTCACCACTGGCGTAAGCAAATCAAACATATTTTGATGATTCACACGTTCGGCATCATCACTGTGAGCCATAGCAAGATCTAGATGAAGACAGGTTTGAAGGGTCAGTGCTCGCATCGCCTCTATTTGGCTTTTCATTGTGAGCAACATTCGTCTTACGTCCGGATGGTGAATGATAGACACGCGGTCACCCGAGCCCTTACCAATCGATCGGCCTTGAACTCGACCTTTCGCAAATTCAGCGGCGCGCTGGTATGAACGCTCAGAAATACCTAAGCCCTCAATCCCCACTTCAAGTCTTGCGAAATTCATCATTGTGAACATGTACTGTAGGCCACGATTCTCTTCACCAACCAGGTATCCCACGGCCCCATCTTCATCGCCAAAAGCCATCACGCACGTCGGACTGGCATGGATGCCGAGCTTTTCCTCTATCGAAATGCACTTCACGTCATTCCTGTTGCCCAGAGACCCATCATCGTTGACTAAGTATTTAGGTACAACAAACAAGGAAATCCCTTTGACTCCCTCTGGAGCATCGGGGGTTCTGGCGAGCACGAGATGCACGATGTTTTCGGCCATCTCATGTTCACCCCAAGTAATGTAGATCTTGGTCCCATAGATTCGGTGGTACTCCCCCTCTGGGACTGCTTTTGACCTAACAGCCGACAAATCTGATCCCGCCTGTGGCTCGGTCAAATTCATTGTTCCGGACCATTGGCCACTAATTAGTTTGCTTAAATAAATGTCTTTCAACTTATCTGAGCCGTGTCGCTTCACTGCTTGAACAGCTCCAGCGGTTAGCATTGGGCATAAAGCAAACGACATGCACGACGCATGCCACATTTCAGAAGTTAAGGCTGCAACCATATGGGGCAACCCTTGCCCTCCCCATTCAGAATCATTCGATAGCCCTCCCCAGCCTCCCTCAGAATACTGCTTGTAAGCCTCTGAAAACCCATCAGCCGAAGTGACTACGTGATTCTTTAACTTTGCGCCCTGACGGTCACCAGGCCAATTTAATGGATCCAAAATGCCAGTAGCAAATTTTCCGGCCTCCTCAATGATAGAGCTAACTAGTTCTGAATTAATTTCATCATTTCCAGGAAGTGTTTGTATAGCTTCCAAACCCACGAGTTCGTTGATAACAAATTCCATGTCGGCAGCAGGCGCGTGATAAACAGACATCAATTATTTCCTTAATTAAATTTTAATTACACCGATGTTAAATCGCATTTGTGAATTCAGGAATTGCCTCAAACAAATCACCTACAAATCCATAGTCAGCCACCTGAAATATGGGGGCCTCTTCGTCCTTGTTAATAGCTACAATGATCTTACTGTCTTTCATTCCAGCAAGATGCTGTATCGCTCCCGATATTCCAACGGCAATGTAAAGCTCTGGCGCCACGATTTTTCCAGTTTGACCGACCTGGTAATCATTCGGCACAAACCCCGAATCAACAGCAGCACGTGATGCTCCGACCGCAGCTCCAAGTTTGTCAGCAAGCGCCTCTAACAACGCAAAATTCTCTCCGCTTCCCATGCCGCGTCCGCCAGACACAATGACTCGTGCCGCCGTTAGCTCAGGTCTTGCTGACTTCGTAAGCTCCTGGCTCACAAGAGTCGACAGATTATTACCCGCTAGTCCTGGAATTGAATCGATGGCGGCAGGCGCATCGGAGGTTGCACACGCGTCAAAACCAGTCGTTCTTACCGTTAGCACCTTAATTGCATCCGACGACACTACGGTTGCTAGGGCGTTGCCCGCATAAATCGGCCTAACAAATGTATTCTCGGCTTCTATCGCAACTATATCTGAGACTTGGGCAACGTCCAGTTGCGCGGCGACTCTAGGCATCACATTTTTTCCAAAGCTTGTTGCTGGGGCCAAAATATGGGAGTAGTTCGGCGCCATCGAGACCACAAGGCTGGCAACATCTTCACTCAAACCATGTTGATAAATTTCCGCGTCAACTAGTAGTACCTTTGATACGCCTATCAATTTTGCTGCTGACTCGGCGACAGCCGAGCAATCACGTCCCGCAACTAGGACATGAATTTCCATCTCCAGTTTGTGTCCTGCCGTGACTGTGTTAAGAACAGATGCCTTAAGCTCAACATTATCATGCTCTGCGACAATTAAAATAGTCATTAAATCACCTTCGCTTCGTTCTTTAGTTTTTCCATGAGCTGCTCGATCGACTCTACTTTCTGACCTGCGCTTCGTTCCGGCGGTTCAGTGACCTTAATCGTCTTTAAGCGGGGAGTCACGTCCACTCCTAATTCCTCCGGAGTAACTTTATCGATAACTTTCTTTTTAGCCTTCATAATATTCGGTAACGTGACGTATCGGGGCTCATTGAGTCGCAGATCAGTGGTGATAACAGTTGGGAGCTTAACTTTAAGTGTCTCCAACCCTCCATCAATCTCTCTCGTAACCGTCGCTACGTCATCGTGAACTTCGACTTTCGACGCAAACGTCGCCTGCGACCAACCCAATTTTGAGGCCAACATCTGGCCCGTTTGGTTGAAATCATCATCGATCGCCTGTTTACCCATAATCACGACCTGAGGCGTCTCTCTCTCGACTATCTTTACGAGCACATTAGCGACTCCGAGAGGTTGTGTCTCCTGGTCAGTTTCCACGTGTATCGCTCGGTCCGCACCGAGCGCCAGAGCCGTTCTTAATGTCTCCTGACAAGCTGCAACGCCTACAGAAACCACTATAATCTCGCCTACAGAACCAGCCTCCTTTAGACGCACCGCCTCTTCAACAGCAATCTCGTCAAAAGGATTCATTGACATTTTTACATTTGCTGTTTCAACATCAGTTTGATCAGCTTTAACCCTGATCTTCACGTTGTAATCAACAACTCGCTTTATTGGAACTATAACCTTCATTGATAATAACCTTATAAACATGTAAAAAACTAACTGCGCCACATCTTAACGTACCGCACAAAGTAGTGGCAAATAATGGCTTTTAATCGGACTTTAGCAAACTATCCCTCAATACTGTTTTTTGAATTTTTCCCGTAGACGTCTTGGGTAGCGGGCCGAACACTACTCGTTTAGGACACTTATATTTCGCTAGCCTTTGTTGACAAAATTTAAAGACATCAGTTTCATTCATCGGCGAACTATCCGACTTCAGAGTGACAAATGCGCATGGCACCTCACCCCATTTCTCATCAGCCATAGCAACCACAGCAGCTTCGAGGATGCCAGAATGTTGATAAAGCACGTCCTCAATCTCAATGGTGGATATATTTTCACCACCTGAAATAATTATGTCTTTCGAACGGTCTTTGATAGTGACGTACCCGAACATATCAATCACAGCGAGGTCACCGGTATGAAACCAACCTCCATCAAATGCTAAATCCGTTGCTTTTTGATTTTTTAGATAGCCTTTCATCGTGATGTTACCGCGGAAGCAAATTTCACCCATAGTTTCTCCGTCACGAGCCACTGGTTTCTGTGTCGCAGGATCCAAAACATCCATTCCTTCTTGGACGACATAACGAACGCCTTGCCGACCGTTTTTTTGTGCTCTTTCCTCCAGTGACAATTCTTCCCACTCAGGATGTTGTGCACAAACAGCGGCAGGCCCGTACACCTCAGTCAGCCCATAAACATGCGTCAGGTCAATCCCTAAAAGATCCGCCCCCTCAATAACCGCCCTAGGAGGCGCCGCCCCAGCGATCATACCTTTGACTCTCGACTCAAATGTGTGGCTTTTTTTCGCCGCCGCATTAATCAACGTGTTGTAGACCACGGGAGCACCACACATATGAGTCACCGATTCATCTTGTATCAATTTAAAAATAACATCAGCCTCAACCCGTCTTAAACACACACTGGTCCCAGCTATAGCCGCCAGAGTCCAAGGGAAACACCACCCGTTGCAATGAAACATCGGGAGCGTCCAAAGGTATTTCGAGAAATAAGGCATCGTCCACGTCACTGCGTTACCAAGAGCATTAAGATATGCGCCGCGATGATGCGTCACCACCCCCTTGGGGTCCCCGGTTGTTCCAGAGGTGTAAGACAGAGCTATTGCATCCCATTCGTCAGAGGGCAGCTCAAAATTAAAGTTTGGGTCGCCATTTTTTAAAAATATCTCGTACTCTAAATTGGAAATAGACGGAAGGTCTGGAAGGTTAATATCCGCGATATCTATTAAAATTGGGCTCTTGTCCATCAAGTCTAAAGCCGCATTGACCACACTAGTGAATTCTCGATCTACCAATAATACTTTCGCCTCACCGTGTTGAAGCATGAACGCAATGGCCGACGCATCTAATCGAGTATTCAAAGCATTGATTACACCGCCAACCATAGGGATCCCATAATGCGCCTCGAACATTGCTGGCGTATTCGGAGCCATGATCGCCACCGTATCTCCGTACTTCACACCAAGTTGCGACAAAGCCGAAGCAAAACGTCTACACCGGGTGTATGTCTCTGCCCATGATTGACTCTGATTGGCGTGGACCAAAGCACATCGGTCAGGATAAACATCCGCGGCCCACGCAATCAAAGACATGGGGGATAGTGACGCATAGTTTCCTAGGTTTTTACCTAACTGGTGATTAAACGACTCATGCATTACTCAACAATTCCTTTTAAAATTACACCACCAAAAAATAAATCACGAAAAAGAAGCCTCAATCGCCTGGCTGATGTGCTCAACGATGATCAATTCCATATTTTTCGGAGAAATTTTGGGGGCATTTGCCTTGGGTATGATTGCTCGATTAAAACCTAACTTAACCGCTTCTTTAAGTCGATCTTGACCCCGTTGAACAGCCCTAACTTCGCCAGATAAGCCAATTTCACCAAACGCTACCGTCTTACTGCCAATAACGCTCCCCCTTAATGACGATACGATCGCCAAAAGAACAGGCAAGTCAGATGCAGGCTCATTAATTCTTACTCCACCCACTGCATTGACGAAGACATCTTGATCAAAAGCTGCAATACCGGCGTGACGATGTAGAACGGCCAGCAGCATTGCTAGTCGATTTTGTTCTAATCCAACAGTCAATCTTCGGGCATTTGCAGAATGTGACGTATCGACCAGGGCCTGTAACTCCACGAGTAATGGACGACTACCTTCTTGGGTGACCATAACGCAACAGCCTGCAACTTCATTTTCGTGTTGCGACAAAAATAATGCTGAGGGATTCGCCACTCCCCGCAATCCTCGATCAGTCATCGCAAACACACCCAACTCGTTAGCCGCACCAAATCTATTCTTGATCGAACGAACCAGGCGAAAACTAGAATGGGAATCACCCTCAAAATACAGAACCGTGTCGACAATGTGCTCAAGCACTCTCGGCCCGGCAATCGCCCCCTCTTTTGTGACGTGTCCCACTAAAAGAAGCGTGGTGTCATTTGCCTTCGCAAATCGAGTCAGTTGTGCGGCACATTCTCGGACTTGAGATACGCTACCTGGGGCAGATTGAATATCCTCCGAATAAATTGTCTGAATTGAATCAATGACCGCAACATCAGGCTTTTCTCGAGTTAGCGTCTCTAATATTTTGTTAAGCTGGATTTCTGAAAGTAGCGCCAGAGTCTCTGATTTTAAATCCAAACGCTGCGCGCGAAGTCCGATTTGCTGCACGGACTCCTCACCGCTGACGTAGACCGCGTTATGATGCTCGCTCATAGCACTCATCACCTGAAGCAGCAGTGTTGATTTACCAATACCAGGATCTCCACCGATCAAGACCACTCCACCGGTTACAAGCCCTCCTCCCAGGACGCGATCCAATTCATTGCTGTGTGTTGTGAAGCGCGACTCTTCCACCGCCTCCACGGCACCGATGGGTATTAAATTACTGGCGTTACTAATTGGTTGATAACGATCCCCCGATGGATTAAAGGTCGTCTCTTTGAGCACATTCCATTCATGACAATGTGGACATTGCCCTGACCATTTTTGCGTCTGGCCGCCACAGCTTGTGCACAAAAAAGATGTTCTTGATTTACTCATGCGTCATTATATCTTGCGCCAGTTGAATCTTCACGCTTCACCTAATCAGAACAAACGAAAGGCACACGGCGATTTACTCGCGTCAATAACTCGTAACTAATAGTATTTGCCCAATGAGCTAGTTCCTCAATCGGCAATCCTTCTCCCCACAAAACAATGTCCGAACCAACGTTCGCGGAAGGTGTGCCCGTCAAATTCACCGCTAGAGTATCCATTGACACTCTCCCGACTGTTTCAACGCGAACGCCGTTGACTAGTATAGGACTTCCGTGTGGCGCGGACCTGGGATAGCCATCCCCATAACCTCCGGCGACAATCCCGATCCTCATATCGCTCTTTGCGGTAAATGTTCCTCCGTACCCAACCCGATCACCTGCCTTTAAATGCTGAATTGCGATAACTTTCGACTTTAAAGTCATTGCTGGTTTCAGCCCTAATGACGCCGCCGTGACATCAGCAATCGGAGAGGAGCCATACAGCATAATGCCAGGGCGGACCCAATTTTCTTTCTTTGACCCTGAGTAAATCAACGAAGCGGAATTACTCTTCGAGGTGGCTAAACTCAAGGAGCCTAAAGATGCTGAAAAATTTATATTTTGCCAATCAACTCCTCCGGCAACATCGGCATCAGCGTAATGAGTCATGGCTGTGACAAAGTTCACCGCCGCGCAATGCTTCAGCCTGTGATAAAAGCCAGCTACTAGATCAGATCGAATTCCAAGCCGATTCATTCCGCTATTGACCTTTAAGAATACGCGAAGCGATTTACTAGACTCAGCAGCTTCTATCAGCTCGACTTGCTCTTCACTGTGAACAACAACATCCAGCTGGAACTCCAAGCAACGGTTTAGCTCTTCGGCACTGAAAAATCCCTCAAGGAGCAATATCGGTCTACGCTTATCCCGATTGCGAAGATAGCATGCCGCCTCGATCTCAAGCACAGCAAACCCGTCCAACTCGGACAGCGCTGGGTAAATACGTTTTAACCCGTGACCATACCCGTCACATTTAACGACTCCGAACACTTTAGATGAGCCCGATAGTTTTTGAATAATTGCAACATTATTTCGAATAGCGTCACGGTCTATGAAAGCCTGAATTGGTCTAGACAGCATCGCTAGAGGGCACTCACACTTGAATTTCCACTTCGAACCTCTTCCATGTGATCCATAGCAAGACAGAGGTCCTTCCAGACATCACCTTTTTTTAGGGGCTCCACAAGCAAGTGACTTGGGTGATCAGTTGCCACAAGCTTAGCGCCTTGATAATCGTGAAGACCTTGGCGAAGAGCCGATAAGTCTTCTTTGCGCCCTAATAAATGCTCTGCCGCAGCGGCTCCAAGGGTAACGATAACGGCCGGATCAAGAGAAGCAATTTTGCGCTCGATGAATTTTAAACACTCTACTAGACCCTCGCCTGATTCATAGGCTGTCTTTCTGAGAGCCCCTTCGGACAGAGCCCTTATTATGTAAACATCTTTGTCTCGTTTTAATTTCATCGCCAACAACATATTGTTTAACAACTCGCCCTCATCACCTCCGAACGGCTCCTTATTCTGCGCCTCCCGTTCTGCCAAATCTAGTGCTATAAATACCCACTTAGCTTGTTCGTTACCCTCGCCATACACCACATCTGTTGAGGACTTAAATAACTGGTTTGCCCGAACCGACGACAATACTTTATCCTCGAGCTTAGATTCAAAAGAATCCTTGAGAAGACTATTATTCTGATTGAGACTCTCGGGCGTTTTCCAAAGTGGTGATATCCCGAGCTCACTCAGAATTTCAGCTCGACTGCTCATAACGTTGCGCCCATGATAATCGCATCCTCCCGGCCGTTGCGATTTGGATAATAATTTTTCCTTATGCCTATCTCACTAAAACCTAGCGAATCATAAAGACAAAGAGCAGGAGAATTTGAACGTCTAACCTCTAAAACCATCTTTTTTAACTCAATTTTTTTCGATTCAGCAATCAAGTTATCTAGAAAAAATCGTCCGACACCTATATTTTGGAAATTTTTGGCTACAGACACGTTTAAAAGGTGCACTTCGTCTAGAATTTTCATTTGCACTGCGTAACCAATTATCTCATTTGTAAAGATCAAAATATCGCACTGGTATCCAGATTCCAGACAATCATTGAAATTACCAGCTGTCCACGGAAATTCATAAATCGTTCGTTCTATTTCCATCACAGACACAACGTCCGACTTGAGCATCGACCGAAATGAAAAATGCGAATTATCGATTCGAAGCTTGCTCATCTAAAGTAAGAGCCACTTTATTACGAACATATATTGGTTCTGCATCATCGGCTATAACCGCATTCCCAGACTCAAATTCGCGAACACATATCGTAGCGATTTCACGTGCTGACGGAATCGAACATTCAGTATTTATCTTCATCTTTGAGGCACTGAAGTATGGTTCAAGGACCTCTAAATATGTAAGCACTCCACTACCACACACGACCCAATCATCCCCCTCAGGCGCGTGAACATCCTCCGGATCACAAACACATGGTTCTGCTTGAGGTAACCATACTCCTCCACTATTTATATACGCTGCCGAGTAGACTTGTTTCATTCGCGCATCCTGGCAGATGACTACTTTATCAAATTTGGTTGCTTGCGCTAGTGCCTCAAGCGAGGAGACTGGGACCACTGGAATACTTTTGGCGAAGGCAATCCCTTGCGCAACACTACACCCAAGACGTACACCGGTAAATGAACCGGGACCGGCTCCAAATCCGATAACATCTATCTCATCGAGGGAGACTGTAGTCTTGCGCATCAATCGATCAATCATCGGCAAAATACATTCTGAATGAGTCTCTTCTCCGCGATTCTCCATCACAATAATTTCTGAATCTACAGATAAAGCAACTGAACATATTTCAGTTGATGTCTCGATTGCCAGACATCGTAACGTCGCCTTTTTTTCGATTTCTTTGCTTGGTTCCGTGCGCATTTTAACCGCCGTAATTCAAATAATCAGCTGAGAGCAGCCGCTAAAGCTTCAGTAGGGCTAATTGAACGATATTGTGTCTCTAAAAGTCAAGATTAGATCATACCGTGTCGATGATCAAAAGCGTACCCATCACACTCAACCCGCAGGACGCCGACCGAAAAAACTAGTTATAGTTAAAAAATATCTAAACACGCCCAAGTTAAACACGGTATCGAGTTAGGAGGAATCATGAAAAATATTGCAGTCATAGGCTCTGGTCTTATTGGCCGAGCTTGGTCGATAGTGTTTGTAAAAGCTAAATTCAAAGTGTATCTTTACGACCTTGATCCGGAGGCCTTAACCAAGGCTTACGAAGATATTAAATCGAGTCTGAATGATCTAAAAACACACAAGCTCACATCCGAGGAGCCCTCGGTCCTTTTGAGCCGAATAACGCTCGCCAAATCGATAGAGCACGCTGTGTCAAATGCCGAATATGTACAAGAAAATACTTCGGAAGATCTTGAAATCAAGAAAAAAGTTTTCTCAAGTCTCGATAAATATGCACCAGAACACTGTATCCTCGCAAGCTCAACCTCAACCATACAAACTTCCCTGTTTAGCGAACATTTATCAGGCCGAAATCGCTGCCTGGTTGCGCATCCCGTCAATCCTCCACATCTCGTTCCTATTGTAGAAATATCACCCTCGCCTTGGACTGATGAGACCATAATTCAGCGGGCTTACGAGCTTCATCAGACCATTGGTCAGGTTCCCATTCACGTTAAAAAAGAAATACCAGGCTTTATATTGAACCGGCTACAGGCAGCTTTACTGCAAGAGGCTTGGCGATTAGTCGCTGAGAACTACGTCTCTGTGGAAGATGTGGACAAGACCATTAAAGATGGCTTAGGTCTGCGTTGGGCGTTTATGGGGCCATTTGAAACCATAGACTTGAATGCGCCAGGCGGCATTGCCGATTACGCGGCTCGCTTTGGAGACGCCTATTCTGCGATGATGAGAGACGTAGAACATCCAGAATGGGATAAGGATTTAGTAGACAAAGTAGAGACGCAACGACGTAAGATCCTACCCTTCGCCGAGCACGGGAAACGAGAGATATGGAGAGATCAACAATTGATGAAACTTGTCGCTCATAAGAGAGATTCATCGCCCTCAAAATAACTAATTGCTATCCGTTTTATGTTAATCTTTTTAGCTCTTAATGAAGTCTTTCTCCACGGGGTAGATCGTGTATGCAAGGTTTTAAAAAATCTGTTGGCAATCACTGAGGATCCATATGCCTAAAAAAGTAATGATCACATGCGCTGTCACCGGTTCAATTCACACCCCTTCAATGTCACCGTACCTCCCTGTCAGCCCAAAGGAAATTGCTGATGCAGCTATTGGTGCAGCTGAAGCTGGAGCGGCTATTGTTCACTTACATGCCCGCGACCCGAAAGATGGTAAGCCCACCCAAGATCCGGATATGTTTCGTCAATTTTTACCAACGATTGCCAACAACAGCGACGTTGTTATCAATATTACGACAGGCGGCGCTCCCACCATGAGCGTGGAGGAAAGACTCCAGCCAGCGCTGCAATTGAAGCCGGAAGTGGCGTCGCTCAATATGGGATCTATGAATTTCGGACTCTATGAGATGTTAAATCGTTTTCAGGATTTCAAACATGATTGGGAAGAGCCTTATTTAAAGGAGTCAGATGATCGTATTTTCAAAAATACTTTTAAAGATATCGCCTACATTCTAGAGTCATGCGGCAATAACAACACTCGGTTTGAAATAGAATGTTACGACATAGGTCACCTCTACACCGCCGCGCATTTCGTTGATCGCGGATTGATTAAAGCTCCCTTCCTAATCCAATCAGTTTTCGGCTTAAGGGGTGGCATAGGACCTCACGCTGAAGATGTCATGCATATGAAAAGGACTGCTGACCGTTTATTTGGGAACGACTATTTTTGGTCTGTTCTTGGGGCTGGCAGCAATCAAATGTATGTTGCGGCACAGTCGGCAGTTATGGGCGGCAACGTACGCGTTGGGTTGGAAGACAGTTTATGGGGCGGTCGCGGAACGCTTGCGACGTCAAATGCTGAACAAGTCGTTAAGATTAAAACTATTATGGAGGAATTGGGGCTTGAGACAGCAACACCAGATGAAGCTAGATCTATGCTGAAACTAAAAGGCAAAGATCAGGTCAATTTCTAGGATGTTAACTAAATAGAGCCATGGAATCACTTCAAATTTCACATCGTAAGCAAGTCGTTGGTTGGTTGGTCGTATGCGGAATCTTGGTTTTTTGCATGATCATTGTTGGTGGGGCTACACGACTAACACACTCCGGACTGTCGATAGTAGAGTGGGAGCCTATTGTGGGCACCATTCCGCCCCTAAATGATACGGATTGGAACCAAGTTTTCGATGAATACAAAGGCAGCCCCGAATATCAATTAATTAACTTCGGGATGTCCCTTGACGAATTTAAAGTTATTTTTTGGTGGGAATATTTCCACCGGTTGCTTGGTCGACTCATAGGTTTCGTTTTCTTCGTGCCATTTTTGTTTTTTCTACTCACCCGACGCCTAAACGCCGGACTAACTGGCCGTTTACTAGGTATATTCGCGCTTGGCGGGTTACAAGGCGGGATGGGTTGGTATATGGTCGCCAGCGGATTAGTTGATGAGCCAAACGTGAGTCAATATCGACTTACCGCGCATCTCGGCATCGCTTTTCTTATATTTGGAGCTATCACTTGGACGGCTATGTCCGTGCTCTATCCCTCTAAAACCAATCTAAGCGTTCCCGTGAGAAGTATGTATAAAACATCGGTTGCGGTCAGCGCAACATTGTTCCTCATGGTGCTCTCCGGAGGTTTTGTAGCAGGTTTACAGGCGGGTCTGATTTACAACACGTTCCCTCTAATGGGGAACTCTTTTATCCCTCCTAACTTGTTTGCGCTCACGCCTTTTTGGACCAATTTTTTTGACAATATGACCACAGTTCAATTTGATCACAGAATCATCGCTTACATCTTGGCGATCATGATCCCAATATTTTGGTTCAAATTGAGACGTAGAGATGTATCGAATCGTACAAAGACCTTATCCAACTTGCTGCTAGGGTTACTTGCCTTACAAATCGTGCTCGGAATCACAACGTTGATTTACCATGTGCCGACAGTCCTAGGAGTTGCACACCAGGCGATTGGCTCATTGCTATTCATCACAAGTCTTGCTGTAACTCAATCGATCATTTCTCGACGGGGTATGATCTAAAATTAACTAGAAACGCTCTATCAACAATAGTTGCCGACGGTGCTCCTTTTATTCAGGCTTTAGCATCCACGTTACAACGGTCCAATAATTCATCAATTTAAAGGCAAATTATGATTACGAATAGCGCCTATGTAGTTTCCGCACTGAGGACAGCCGGGGGTAAACGCGGCGGACATCTTGCTAATTGGCATCCTGTGGATCTTGGGGCGCACGTTATAAATGCCCTATTGAAAGATGTTGACTGCGCTCCAGAGGCTATCGAAGACGTTATCTTTGGAAGCGTGAGCCAAATTGGTGAGCAGGCGATGAATGTGGCTAGAAATGTAGTACTCGCATCCAACTTGCCAGAATCTGTTCCCGCTACAAGCGTCGACCGCCAATGCGGCTCATCCCAACAGGCACTCCATTTTGCCGCGCAAGCTGTTATGTCAGGCACTATGGATGTCGTTGTGGCAGGCGGCGTTGAAAGTATGTCTAGAACACCGATGTTTTCTCCGGTTGCACTTCCCAGAAAGGCCGGTTTAGGTCATTACATGAGCCCGGAACTTCAAAGGCGTTACCCCAATATCGAATTCAGTCAGTTCGATGGCGCAGAAATGATGGCCAAAAAATATGAGATAAGTAAATCAAATATGGACGAATACGCATTAAAGAGCCATATACGCGCGAAGGAGGCATCAGAAAACGACGTATTCCTTCCTGAAATCATTCCGACCGAGATCAAAGATGCCGAAGGCCGTGGTACCGGGGAGATACACGCGAAAGATGAGGGGGTTCGGTTGGACGCCACACTCGAGAGAATAGCGAGTTTAGCTCCCATCATCGAAAATGGAATACTGACCCCAGGGACAGCCAGTCAAATTTGTGACGGCTCAAGCGGAGTGATGGTCTGTAACGACCGGGGGTTAAAAAAGCTCGGAGTTGAACCGCTGGCAAGAATTCGTCACATGTCGGTCATTGGGCATGATCCAGTTATTATGTTAGAGGCACCCATTCCAGCTACAAAACAGGCACTTGAAAGAGCTAAAATAGCACTCAACGAAATTGATTTGTTTGAAGTAAATGAGGCCTTTGCCTCCGTCCCGTTAGCCTGGCTAAAAGCGACCCAGGTTGATCCAGAAAAGCTAAACGTCTTCGGTGGCGCGATCGCTCTCGGTCATCCGCTCGGCAGCTCTGGAACAAAGTTGGCCACCACATTAATTCATGCCCTAAAAACAAAAAACGCGAAACTAGGGCTCCAAACGATGTGCGAAGGCGGCGGCATGGCCAATGTGACAATTTTTGAAAACTGCTAGACAAAGGACTCACGTGACCTATAACTTCCAGCCAGAATGGTTAGATGATGAATTCGAAACGTTTAAAAATACAGTTGAGCGATTTTTAGACGACGAAATGGTGCCATATGATGAGGCCTCGCGAACGCAGGGCCACGTGGGACATGCAATATGGAGGGCGGCTGGAAAAATTGGACTGTTGTGTACTGATATTCCTCAAGAATACGGCGGAGGCGGCGGAGACTTCAGGCATGAAGCTATACTCTACGAAGCTATGGGGCGCCGAGGGTTAACCGGAATGAGTCCCAGCGTACACAGTATAGTCGCACACTATTTCCTTAATCACGGAACCGACAAGCAAAAACAGCATTATTTGCCAAAGCTAGCCAGTGGAGACATGGTCGGTGCAATCGCCATGTCAGAACCAGACGCTGGATCCGACCTCAGGGGAATAAGAACTAAGGCGACATCGAACGGCGATTACTTTAAACTCAACGGTTCTAAAACGTTCATCACTAATGGCTATTTAGCTGAGATAGTTCTTGTATTTGCCAAGATGGACACGCCTGAACACAATGGTAGATTTTCGGTCTTTATCGTAGAGCCCAATAAACATGCTGGCTTCTCTGTTGGCAACAGGCTCAAGAAAATAGGACTCAAAGCCCAAGATACCTCAGAACTATTCTTCGATAACATCGAGCTGACTAACGCCGACATTCTAGGAGAAAACCCAGGCCAAGGTTTATATCAATTAATGGGTGACTTACCTTACGAACGACTCATCATCGCAGACATGGCGCTAGGAGCTATGGAGGGTGCCTACCAACTTACAGTCGATTATGTTCGTAACCGAAAGGTTTTTGGTCAACCCTTAATTGATAAACAAAACACGCGCTTTGTGTTAGCCGGAATGGTCACCACACTAAAGGTGGCGCGAGCGTTTGTTGACGACTGCATTAAGAAACTCTTGGAAGGCAAATTAGATACAGAGACTGCTTCTGCCGCAAAACTATGGATGGCTCAGCAACAAAACCTTCTCATCGACGAATGTGTTCAACTACATGGCGGTTATGGCTTCATGGATGAGTACCTCATAGGCCGCATGTATTCAGATGCCCGTGTCCAACGCATCTACGGCGGAACTGATGAAATCATGAAAGAAATCATCGGTCGCAAACTGTAAGAAATCATTTCAAGAATTCAAGGAACCTAGGGCCTTCAATCAAGTCTATTCTTTGTGAGTGCTGCTTTTTTCGACTCCGGCAGTAGTCACATTCCCCTATATCCTCATTGCGAATGAGGATCTTTTAAGGCACCCTCGGGTGCCTTTTTTTTAATCTAAGTTGCCTAAAGAGTGGGGACCTTAAAATCACGCGATGAGCATTTAAATATTACCTACGCTAATCGGATGAGTCGGTTTTGGCGACTCACTGTTATAGAAGGGCATCATGGATTGAGTGAGTTCTTCCAAGGCCTCCATACGCTTCACTGGCGCGGGATGAGTAGATAGAAAATCAAACCGTGAATCACCCTGACCGCTCTCATCAGCCATTTTTCTCCATAATGTGACTGCCGCTTGAGGGTTAAAACCAGCCTTAGCCGCTATCTCAATGCCGATCCTGTCACTCTCCCTTTCCGCAGTTCGACTATTAGGTAGGTCAAGCGCAACAATTGCCGCAAGCGCTGTTCCTTGCACCGCAATCCCTCCATACCTCTCATCGGATACCGCAATGGTCATAGCCGTCAACCCCAACTGCATCGCCAACGCTCGAGACATACGCTCACGAGTGTGTGACAGTAAAGCATGAGCAATTTCATGACTCATAACCTGAGCAATTTCATCATCTGTCGCATTCAATTTCTCGATCAGTCCAGAGTATATGGCCATCTTCCCACCAGCCATACACCAAGCATTAATAACCTCTGGTTCGTCAATCACTTGCACAGACCAATTCCAATTTTTCGACTCTGGACGATAAGCAATTGCCTGCGCAACTAAAAGGCTGGTGATATTTTTCACCCGTTCCGACATGACAGGATCTGTATTAAGCTTCCCTTCATTTTTAATAGGCGTCAACATTTGTATGTATGCTTTTCGGGACTCGCTAATCGCCATATCCTCTGGAACCAACATAAATTGATTGCGACCGGATATAGGGTTGGACTTGCATCCAACCAAAAAACTAAATAAAAGAAACGTGTATACGATTTTTTTCAAAATATTTCCCATATCAAAGAACTTAAAAAAATATTGTCACTTCAATTACGGGCAATTGATAGCCCAACACACGCTATCCATGCAAGCGACTGTACTTCGGCACTTTCGCCATTAGATATTCAGCCTGATCTTGTAGTATTTTTCTATTTTGCAACACCAAATGTTCATACCTATTAGGGATATACGGTAAAAACAACAAAGGCATTTTAGCTTGGTCAGGATTCCTGCCGCCTTTACGAATATTACAAGGCCGACAAGAGGTGACAACGTTCATCCATCTGTCCTCACCGCCTGTATGAACCGGAATAATATGATCGCGAGAGAGTTCTTTTTCTCGATACCGATCACCGCAATAAGCACATATTCTCCGATCTCTTGAAAACAGGGCACTGTTGGTAAGCGACGGATGTGGATTACCTGTAAATCGGTCTACAGCGCCTTTAATAGCGATGATGCTCTGTGTCTCAATTTCAGAACGCTCGCCAGTAAGCCGTGAAATTCCACCGCGGAAAGTGGCGATTGCGTCGCCTAAAGACCAAGCGACCATTCCCCGCGCATGATACGTAATTGCATTCTCAACATTCAACCAACGGCTAGGCACGCCGGTCGCATCAAGTGCTAATACAAACGCCACGATTTACCCCCTAGTTTTGGATGAAGTTCGTGTTTTGAGAATCCTTTGACCAATGAGGACCAGCGACTCTCACTCAGATTTTTAGTATAGAGCCAAATAAATTGAAAGAAAAGTAAAGAATCTAAACTTTCGAAAAACTCACTTTTTGGATAGTAATTGCGCCTACGGGACAAACCGATTCACACTGACCACATCTAATGCACTTATCTTGGTCTATCCAGAGACGATTATAGTATAGGGAGTCTGTCTCCCCTTTACGCAAAGGCTGATATTTGACCGTTAACTCATCATCGCTGAGCGCAACTTGTGCAACAGGCAAAATACACCCTTCGACCGGCTTGACTTTTATACACTCATCACACAAGACACATAGCCTGTTATCGATCTCGAATTTATAATGGCACAAATAACAACGCTTACCCGCATCTCGAGTAGCCGCTTGATCGTATCCAACCTCCACCTCCTGACCCGACATACGGTCAGCCGTATCAATCACTGGGATTGGCTGTATCGGAATGACGTTCATTTGTTGTGTTCGGGGAAATTTTTTACCGACGAAATCAGACGCGTAATGCGATTCGCTAATTTCTACTTTTGCAGGAGATGAATTACGACCTGTCAAAAACTGAGTCACGGCTTCCGCCGTATGGCGACCATGCGCGATCGCATCAATCAGTGTCGTCGCACCCGTTGCAAAGTCTCCGGCGACAAATACCTTTGGATGTGGTGTGTGTGATTTCTTAACAATCGTCATAGCACCATCCTCATTAATGAGGCTGTCTTTGATTCGTCCTGAAATCCAACGCATATCCGGTTGTTGTCCGGTAGCCAAAATAACACCATCTATATCAATCTGACTGATCGAGGACTCATCCGCATAGATTCGTTTCTTACCGTTCTCAAGGCGAACACTTGTTGCTAAAAAAGATGCCTGACGAATGCTCCCAGCTCCAAAAAACATTTTAGGAGCCTTGAAATAATCCATATGACCGCCTTCATTCAATAGCTCTTGAACCTCACCGGGTAACACAACCATATCCTCAAGACCACGTCGATAAGATACGGCAGTGCTGGCCCCTAATCGTATTGCAGTTCTCGCACAGTCCATCGCCGTGTACCCACCACCTATCACTACAATGTTCGATCCTATTTTTTGACGGCCCTTCTCATTGACCATCATCAAAAAATCCAGTCCATGCTCCACGCCAACGAGGGAGTCACCAGGAATATTCAAGCGATTCCCTCTTAGGGTTCCTGCAGCGAGAATGACCGAATCGTGAGCATCAACAAGCTCATCAAGACTTTGGTCATCACCGATAGCTACACCACACTTTAGCTCAACGCCCAGGGACAGAACTTGATTGATTTCCTGCCGAACAACATCCCGCGGAAGACGAAATGATGGGATCCCCTGAATCATCATTCCGCCAGGCCGCTCGTGTTTTTCGTATACGGTCACGCGATGACCCTCTAACACCAAATCACGAGCAGCCGCCAAACCAGCGACACCTGCACCCACCACAGCAACGTGATGACCACTGGGACTTTTTATTTTTGCGGTGTCTACCAATAATCCACCTAGATCTAAGGACGACCTTTTCAAAGCACAGATCGCAACAGAGTCCCCATTGCCTTCTCTAGCGTGCCTACAAGCACTCTCGCAAGGCCTCGAACACACACGACCAAGCACTCCTGGAAATACGTTATCTCTAAAGTTTATCGAGTACGCCTCGTCTAGACGTCCATTATTGATCGCTTCAATGTATCCAGGAATGTCTGTCCCAGCAGGACAAGCCACTTGGCAAGGGATATTGGTTTCGACCCACGCTAAATCTCTGGGGTGACTACTCTCCCCCTTTTCTTTCGTGAGTGCTGAAATTTTATCCATTATTCATCCACACCTCGACAATTTCCTTGCCCCAGTTTGCGGACTAGAAAAGCCCTACCACTTTTCCGTCAGGCGCGAGGTCGATACGGTTAGCCGCTGGAACCTTGGGTAAACCAGGCATAGTCATGATATCTCCACACACAACGACAACAAAGCCTGCTCCCGCGGATAATCGAAGTTCCCGTACGGTCAATGTGTGTCCCGTAGGAGCACCTTTTAAAGTGGGATCACTAGAAAAAGAATATTGAGTTTTTGCGATACATACTGGCAATCTTCCATGGCCCTCCAATTCAAGTTCCGCCAATCTATTTTTTGCCTTAGTATCAAACTTTATTTCAGAGGCTCCGTATATCTTTTTTGCAACCGCCTCAATCTTATGTAAGAGGCTATCTTCATCCTCATAGGCAAACGTTAAATCAGCTTTTTCGTTATCAATGATATCCACAACTTTACGTGCGAGATCTTGCGCACCGATACCTCCTTCAGCCCAATGTCTCGCCACGATAACTGAAACACCCAAGTCGTCGCATCGACTTCTCAATAACGCAACTTCAGCTTCCGTATCGTGAGTAAAGTGGTTAATAGCGACCACGCAAGGCAAATTAAATACATTTCTAATGTTGTTCACATGGCGCTCAAGATTTGCAAAACCCGTTTCTAGCGCCTCTAAATTTTCTTGGTTTAACTCGCTTAATACAGCACCACCATGAAATTTAAGTGCTCTAACGGTTGCAACAAGAACGACCACATCCGGCCTCAAGCCTGATTTTCGGCACTTAATATCAATAAATTTTTCCGCTCCTAGATCTGCCCCAAAACCGGCTTCAGTGATGACGTAATCAGCCAACTTTAAAGAGGTTCTGGTCGCAATGACGGAATTACAACCATGTGCGATATTCGCGAAAGGCCCGCCATGAATGATCGCGGGGTTATTCTCTAACGTTTGAACCAAATTGGGTTTTACAGCATCTTTTAGTAAAACCGCCATAGCTCCGTGGGCATCGAGCTCAGAGGCAAGAACGGGCTGTTTCTCGCGTGTGTACGCAACCACAATACGTCCAAGCCGCTCCTTCAAATCGCTCATCGACTCTGCCAAGCAAAGTATTGCCATGACCTCAGAGGCAACTACAATATCAAAGCCATCCTCACGCGGATAACCATTACCAGGACCGCCAAGGGAAACGACTATCGATCTAAGCGCCCGGTCATTCATATCCACCACACGTCGCCAAGCGATCCGACGCACATCAATTCGCAGTGCGTTCCCATGGTGAATATGGTTATCTAGCATTGCAGCTAATAAGTTATTAGCTAACTGAATCGCGTTAAAGTCTCCAGTGAAATGAAGATTAATGTCCTCCATCGGCACTATTTGAGCTAACCCACCGCCTGCAGCGCCCCCTTTCATGCCGAAGACAGGACCTAAGCTGGGTTCTCTAAGGCATATTAGGGCATTCTTGCCAATAGAATTTAAGGCATCCCCCAAACCGACCGTTGTCGTTGTCTTGCCCTCGCCAGCGGGTGTTGGGCTGATCGCCGTCACAAGGATTAACTTACCATCGGGCTTATCTTTTAAACTCGATACGAATTCATTAGTCAACTTTGCCTTGTAGTGGCCGTAGGGTTCAACATGTTCGTCAGGGATCCCCAAACGGTGTGTTGCGATTTCGCTGATTCGCTTTAACTCAGCCGCTTGGGCAATTTCTATGTCGGTTTGCATCTTTAATCTCTCAGTTTCAACATTGTTCACATAAACATTTCATTCACTTACTTTTTCACAAATCGCAAAGTCATTCGATCAGACTCGCCTATCGCCGAGATCCTAACTTTGTCCTCGTCGGCGACGTTCCTCAAGTTAGGCAGCAAATTCCACACACCGCCTTTGTGATCCTTGGTGTCTTTAGCGTTTGCGTTAATTTCAGACGATGCATCCAAACGAAAACCGGCTTTTTTTGCCATTTGAACAACATAATCAACAGTCATGTAACCGCTACGAATTTGTTCGTCTAATGGTGTTCCTGGTTTTGCCCGATGCTCAACAAGCCCTAAAATACCGCCTGGTTTAAGTGCGCGAGAGAAGCCGGCAAACATTGATTCCGCAGTACCCGCTTTAGCCCAATTGTGAACGTTTCTAAATGTCAGAACCATGTCAACAGGACCATCCGGTGCTAAGTCAGGTTGCTTCGGATCAAAGTGGACCCATTTTAATTGGCCGTAAACATCCGAATTGAGGTCCATTTTTTCTTTAAAAGCTTTTTCGAGTCTTATAAAAAACGGATTGATGTCGTCATGCAACGCGTAGGAACTGTAATAGTACTGACCGGCATCACGAAAAATAGGTGCCAGAATCTCCGTGTACCAACCATATCCGGGAGTGATTTCAACTACCGATTGATCTGTAGTTAAACCAAAAAAGAGTAGCGTCTCTTTAGGGTGGCGAAATTCATCACGCTCAACAAAAGCTGGTGTTCGATGATCAGCCACTAACGCGTCGTCAATCGTAAGACTAACGTCGGCATTTCCACAACTTACTAAAAATAAGGATGCAAAAACCGAAATATATCTTAGCCTTAAAAATTTGATTTTGTTCATCACACACCTCTCAGTTGATATACCAAGATAGTACTACGAACAATCTAACTTTTCATTTCTGATCGACTGTCAGATTCTCATCTCATTTTTGCTTCTCAAGCATCCCTTCACTAATGATGAAATTTGAAATTTCAGCCAAACCTTGATCGGCTTTCAAATTACTGAAAATGAATGGTTTATCCCCACGCATTCGGCTAGCGTCTCGGTCCATCACCTCCAAAGAAGCACCGACTAACGGCGCTAAATCGGTCTTATTGATGATTAGTAAATCTGACTTAGTGATACCTGGACCACCTTTTCTGGGTATTTTTTCTCCTGCCGAGACATCAATAACGTAAATTGTTAAATCTGACAGCTCTGGCGAGAATGTAGCAGCTAAGTTGTCACCGCCGCTTTCGATGAATACGACATCGAGATCAAAGCGACGGCTAAGACGCTCCACGGCCTCAAGGTTAATCGACGCATCTTCTCGAATCGCTGTATGCGGGCATCCACCAGTCTCAACCCCCATAATTCGCTCTGGCGTGAGGGCCTCGTTACGCACTAAAAAATCAGCGTCTTCACGCGTATAAATGTCGTTTGTTACTACCGCCACCTCATACTCATCACGCATGATTTGACAAAGGGCTAAAGTTAAAGCGGTCTTACCTGAGCCAACGGGGCCACCAATACCAACTCGAAGAGGGGAAGAGACCATTTAAAAACTCCTATTGATTGTAATTTATCTTGATCAAGACCTGAATAATCGCGAATATTGTGTTTCGTGTTTTGCGCTAGCAATCGCTTGTAATGGCGAGAAATTTGACCAATCATCAGGACTTAACGTCATTGATTGCCTGATACTTTCTTCTCCCACTGGAATAAGTCGATTTAATAGCCGCTGACCTGCATTTTGTCCAAGCGGTACAACCTTAATAGCCACTAAAATCTGATTTTCAATAAAAGACCAGACGTGACTCGTGAGCATTTCCTCAACAGATAAATCAGTCATGAAACTGCAAAAGGAAAACCCTAGCGGGAACGTTACATATTCCAATTGCATTAACAATTCATTTGAATGGCTGGAAATAATACTCATCTCCTGAATTATCCCCTTCAGGGCATACCCCATTTGGAGTGTCTCCTTTTGAATCTC
>Ga0315320_10000609_pt1 | contig 29610 bp, 29 predicted proteins | sample M140m21515metaG_FD_203458 | JGI IMG/M metagenome (GOLD analysis project Ga0315320, IMG submission 203458) | Ammonia-oxidizing marine archaeal communities from Monterey Bay, California, United States - M1 40m 21515 | ecosystem: Environmental > Aquatic > Marine > Coastal | place: USA: California... | reverse complement strand
GCCGCTGGATTCGCGACTTGGAAAGGTGCCTAACATTAGCAGTGCATCGTTACTAGAAAATGGTGACCCTGTTCTTATTGTCGACATCGAAGATCTTGTTCGATCGATTGACAGCTTATTGACTGGCCGAGGGATTTCCCCGATTGATGCTGCACGAGAAGAACTTGAAGCCGGGCAAGCAAAACGAATACTGGTTGTTGATGACTCAATCACTGTGCGAGAACTGGAGCGACAACTACTTCATTCACGGGGTTACGAGGTGGATGTTGCAGTTGATGGGATGGATGGATGGAATGCGTTCCGGAGTACACCCTACGACCTCGTAGTAAGTGATGTCGACATGCCTCGAATGGACGGGATAGGCTTAGTAACTCTTATTAAAACTGATGCTCAACGAAGCCATGTACCTGTTGTTATCGTGTCCTATAAGGATCGTGAAGAAGATCGTCTCAGAGGGCTCGATGCTGGCGCAAATCGCTATCTCACAAAAAGCAGTTTTCAAGACGACACGTTCCTGGAAACAATCGTTGATCTTATTGGCGAGCCCACCGGCTGAAATTTGCCTTTGATTCGATTGCCTCCATAATATCAAGCACTGTCTGCTCTGGTGGCTCCCCGGTAAGACCAATGACTTGGACACCAACAGGCAGTCCGGCACTATCAACATCTGCCTTCATAGCAGTTCGTAAAACGCGATCAAAACTGAAATTACGGCACGATTGCTCATCTTTAGTCACTCGAGTCACGGGAACAACACCCGCTGCCAAGTCCACAAGATTAGCTAGCAAGCACGGAGAAGCCGCTGCGACTAGACGGGCTGCCGTTTCATGTGGAAGAGCCGGTAATGACGAGACTGGACAAATAATGGCATCAAATTTTTCTGCCGTATTTTTCATGTGTGACACGACCAGCTCTCGTCGCGCAAGAAGTTCTTCAAATCCTTTGCGACTGCGTTTCCCAGTCGCTGTCAAAGCTGCTGCATCAATCCGATTACCCAGAAGCATCATAAGAACTGCGAGGCCCGGCCGCATCCACCTTGGCAAGCCTGCAATCCGTAAAAGTTTTGCGACACCGCGAAGCGGTTTTTCTGATCCAAAAAGACGCCGTATATCCCGACCACCATCAGCCGAGAGAAGCCCAAACATAATCCATGCGGCCTCTTCAGAAATGGAGTCCTGAATATACTCAACGTAATGCCCCGCATGCTGCACAGCCTGAGCAGCCTCACGAACAGCCCGCTTGATAGCAGACGATGGCTCAATAAGTCCGGCATGCTCCCAAACGGCAATTCTTCGAGCTACAAATGGCTGTTTTTCTGTTTTAATTCCAAAATCTAGTGAAGATGCAACATGCTTTAGCTCAGCGATGGTCGATGTAATAAGTCCAGCACGCGACGATACTACGCTGAAATTTGGCATGGTATTACAGGCACCACCGTTCCCCAGAACGCTTGACGTAGGCAGAAGAGCTGACACACCACAAGCATGGGCCGGTTGACGCACACTCCCAGCCAAATCATTGCCTACACCTAAGGAAACAACTCCTGCGGCAACTAAGGCAGCATCACCACCACTCGATCCTCCGGGCCCTCGCTCTTGATTTTCTGGATGATTTGTTCGCCCCCAGACTGGATTGTTTGTCTCATGCAAATACATTGCTTGCGGAATATTTGATTTCCCGACGGGCACCACTCCGCATGACTTAAGCCGTTTCACAATCGGGGCATCTTGGGAATCTATCGGACCGCATCGAGAGGTAATGCCAAGTGTTGTCTGTAGCCCCTGAACTTCGAAACACTCTTTAATACTTGCTGGAACACCGGCAAGTGGACCCTGCGTGTCAACCTTTAAGCAGACGTCTTTTGCCTTGTGATAGTGTGGTTGCACGAGTGCATTCAGCCCATCGTGTGTTTCTGCGAAGCGATGATAAGACTCCGACAAAACCTGCTGTGGGTTTATCGACTTACTTTGAACACTACGCGCAATCTCAACGAGCGAACGCTGACGCATCCATAATCCTCCAGGAAAAACATTGCCTAGGAACTTTATACAAGTTGTGGCATCTCTGGCGACAGTCCGTGTAACGGACCGTAACGCTGATAGAGGCTCTCTACTAAATATTGTTCTGATACAGGATTCCCTGATGCTTTTTCCACCAGGGCTTCAGATGTATATGTTCTGCCAAAAGTGTGGACATTTTCTCGAAGCCAATGAAGAAGTGGAGCAAACTCACCGTTACGGATTTGTTGAGCAATCCCCACTCCTGACTGTTGCGCTGCAGCCATGATCTGTGCAGAAAAAATATTCCCTAATGTATACGTTGGAAAATATCCAATTAGCCCAGCTGGCCAATGAATATCTTGCAGAACACCCTCCTCTATCCGCGACGGACGCCTCCCAAAGTCAGTTTCAAAACGTTCATTCCACGCATCTGGAAGATCTGCGACTAAAAGATTTCCATGAATAATCTCTCTTTCAAGGTCAAATCGCATCATGACATGCAAGTTATAAGTCACTTCATCCGCCTCAACACGAATGAAACCTGGGTTCACACTGCGGACTGCTTCTGCCAACATGCCCGGAGAAACGTCATTGAATGACTCTGAAAAAGCCTTCCGTGCAATTGGATGACACCATTCCCAAAACTCAGGTGATCGACCTACGAGATTTTCCCAGAGTCTCGATTGTGATTCATGAATACCAAGCGAGGCTGCCTCCCCTGGTGGCAAGCCGAACCAGTCGACTGGCAAACCTTGTTCGTAGAGACCATGCCCTGTTTCATGCAGAACGCTATAGAGAGCCGTAGGAAGGAACTTCTCATCCCAACGAGTGGTCAGGCGACAATCATTTGGTCCAAGTGTTGAACAAAAGGGATGGGCTGTCGTATCAAGACGTCCTCGATCAAAGGAAAACCCAATTTCTTCAATAACGTGACGAACAAATGCTTGTTGTGATTGCAGTGGAAAGTTGCCTCGAAGTACTGTCTCCCGAGGACCTTCAGACGACTCAATACAGCCGCGAACAAGAGGTGCCAGTGCTTTTCGAAGGCGAGAAAATGTGATGTTTACTGACTTCCATCGAGCCCCGGGCTCGTAGTCATCAAGGAGAGCATCGTAAGGATCAAGGTCCGGACTCTGGCATGCTGCCAATTCCCGCTTGAGTGAAAACATTTTTTCGAGGTGAGTGACCATTGGCTTCCACTCTGATGCTTTCACCGCGCGAACCCAGGCCTGTTGGGCTTCGATTGAAGTACGGGCGAGTTCCTGAACAAGCTTTCCTGGAACACGAGATTGTTTCTGGAAATCTGCATGAAGCAATCGAATCGTTGCTTGCACAACGTGCGGCCACTCTTTTTCAAGGGAACTGTCTCTCAGTTTCTGTAATCGCTCCCCCTGCTCTTTCTCGGTGCGCTGTGCGTGTGTTATCGCTGCTAAAGCAGCCACTTGTTCAGCTCGGAAATTCCCTGCGCCAGACGGCAGCATGGTCTGTTCATCCCACTGGAGCAAACCATCGACTGCACTTAATAGAGATACCGATCGTGCGTGATCACACGAAGCCAAGAAATCCTTGTATTCTGGTTTACTACCAAGCAATTCACTGTATCTCACTCTTCCTCCATCTCACAAAGATAAGAATCACGTTTGCAGAATTTGTCTTTTGACAACTACGAGACGATACCGTTTGAATCTGTTTATCATAGTGGTCTACAACAGTACACAATTTAAAATTCTCACACAAAGGATATGCATTCACAATGCTTGATGCACTCATTATTGCGGCCCACCCAGATGACGCAGAGATTGGAATGGGCGGAACGATTCTGAAAATGCTTGAGGATGACCTAAAAGTCGGAATCGTTGACCTTACCAATGGTGAACCTACTCCGTTAGGGACACCTGAGATAAGAATTCAGGAAACTAAAGCCGCAAGCGAGGTACTCGGCGTGACATGGAGAAATAATCTTGGCCTTCCTAATCGAAAACTCGAGCATGACTTAGCTGCGCGTGCTGCTCTAGCTGGTATTATTCGAAAAACTCAACCCCGCTGGCTCTTCACTCACTATTGGGTTGACGCTCACCCTGATCACGTAGCCGCATGTGAACTCACCGAAGCGGCACGCTTTTGGTCGAAATTAACAAAATGTGAATTACCTTTCAGCCCCCATTTCCCTGAGCGTGTCTTTCATTTCTGGAGTGTCCATCAAAAGACTCTCCCAGATCCAGCATTTATAGTTGATACAACCGAAACATGTGAAGCGAAACAGGAAGCACTGCTCTGCTACAAAAGTCAATTTCCACCCTTGGAAAACGGGTTGTCAGTTCCTGAACGAGTGGCGGTGGGAGATGCCTGGTGGGGCACAATGATTGGCACTGCTGCAGGCGAGCCATTTGCCTGCCGTGAGCCAATTGCTTTATCCGGTTTCGGCGACTTACGGTAACTTTCACGAAAAAGTGGTTCTTCTCAAAAAAGACGTTTTGTACACCTCATGAAGGCTGGGCGCTTCAGGAAGACTCATCCTGTTAAATTGTGCGACCCATAGGGTGCAGCCTGCTTGGATGAGGGAGACTTAGCAGGTTGCATGACGGAAGTCTGGCGAGCAGCATGGATGAGAGCCGAAGTAAAACTTAGTTGGTTTAGAGCGCCCGTCGCTTGTACTGACCGTCAGTATGCTCGCGCTTCCGCTGGAGGGAAAGCACCTATGGCCTCTCGGGATATCAATGTCGTTGCACTCGTAAAGGGTAGTGAGCGTTACGTATTTTTATACGACGACGAAAGTCGAGCCGAAACTCTACAAACGCTCAACCGCTATGCTGCTGATCCAAAACTCAGTTTTTCGTGGTATGACGCATCTGTTCTTGGTCAGAAAATTCGCCAAAACAAGTCGCATTCCCGAAGAGAGGGCATAGCCCCACGAGTGGATCGACGCACTTCGTGACTTCACTGACAAAAGAATCCTTTTAATAACGACTCGCAAAACATCTCCTTGTAATACACAAGATTATGGTTGATCACGCAGTTGCACCTGCTTTCAAAGAGGCGTTGTCTCGCTACCTGCGATTTTTGGTGGCTGAAAGAGGCGGGGCAACACATACCGTAAAAAGTTACCGAGAAGATCTTCTTCAACTTTTTGACTACCTGCAAGACGCTGGATGCACACGACCGGCTGGTGTGACCACGGTCATGCTTCGGAGATACGCAGCCGCCCTGCACTCCACGGGCTACGCCCCTACCACGATCGCTCGCAAACTCGCTAGCATTCGCAGTTTCTACCGGTTCGGCCATCGAGAAGGATGGGTCTCATCAAACCCCGCGCAGCCGCTGCGAAGCCCGAAGCGAGGCCGTTCGCTTCCGAAGTTTCTCACGGGAGATGAAATAGCGAATCTACTAGTAGCACCTTCAGCTACAACTGATGCCGGGCTTCGTGATCGAGCTATCCTGGAACTTCTTTATTCTTCCGGCGTTCGTGTAGCGGAATTGGCTGCCGTGAATGACACTGACCTCGACCTGGAATCTGGGACCGTCAAGGTACAAGGAAAAGGACGTCGAGAGCGACTCGGCATTGTTGGATCTCACGCGCGGCAAGCTATTCAGCGATGGCAACCTGTCAGAAAGAGATTTGGGAAGCTGCAATCAACACTTCGCACACACCCACTCTTTATCAATAAATTCGGAGGGCGACTTTCGGTTCGAAGTATCGGTCGGTTATTAGAAAAGCACCTGGCAGCTGCAGGACTCACCGGACGAGCAAGCCCCCATACACTCAGACATAGTTTTGCAACCCATTTACTTGACGCTGGTGCGGATATCCGAAGCGTACAAGAACTCTTAGGACATAAAAGCCTCGTTACGACACAGATTTATACGCATGTCACAACGAGTCGACTTCTTGAAGCTTTTGAAGGTGCACACCCTCGCGCTCAATAGGTTAGCTACACAAGCCCACGCCTTACAGCCCACACAGCAGCCTGCGTCCTGTCACTTACAGATAACTTTCGTAAGATATTCTGTACATGCTCTTTGACCGTTTCCACACTAATGGTAAGAGACTTGGCAATTTCCTTGTTTGAAAGTCCCAATGCTACGTGCCTCAAAACCTGCATTTCTCTTTGGGTCAATGGAACATCCGGGTCGGGCGTCGCGATACGATTTGCCATCGTTGTCGCGACTCTACGTAACTCTCCAGCACGCATTGGCAGTTTCCCAGAAGCAGCTCCTGTGACTGCATCGAGTAGTTCTTGGCGGCTGCAGCCCTTGAGCACGTAGTCGTGAGCTCCGGATGCAACTGCTCTCGCAACATATGTGGGGTTATCAAATGTCGTAAGCATGATGCAACACACTCCCGGAGCATCAGCACGAATTTTTTCCAGTGCTGCAAGGCCGTCTGCCCCTGGAGGCATTCTGACATCAAGCAAGATGACGTCAGGCTTATACCTTTTTGCTAGCTTGACCGCTTCGTCACCGGACTCAGCCTCAGCGACTATTTCAACATTTGAATTATCCAGTAGAGATGCAAGCCCACATCTGACCACCTCGTGATCATCGGCGATAACAATTGTAATCGGCTCTTCAGACATTTCAGTTACGTGCTACCAAACGAGATCGTTCAATTACAGAATTTACCTATAACCATTAAATCTTTCGACGAAGTCGATTAATCTCTTAAAAAAGTTACATTTTTCACCGATGCTGTGAAACGACCGAGATCATTTTTTCAATGTCACAGTCCAGTGAATAACTTATGGCAAGCCCACTGATTACAACCTAAAAACAGATAAATTTTTAAATTGATTTGTTACTGCTGGCGGGTTTTTCAAATGATTATGTACTTCTAAATCATAGCAGTTTGTTTGCTCTAGCCTTCACAACAAAACTTTTTTTGATTCAAATAGAACAGACCCGCCAACCGGGGGGACTCGGGTGGTGGGGGAACATTTGTGTCCATTCGACCAGTGATGATGACTTTTTTCGGCACATTTCATCCCGTGAACACGCCACGTTAGAAGTCATTCAAACGCGGTAAGGAGCGACTTCAGTAGCAAGATCTGAACTAGAACGTACCGGTTAATTAGACAGCGTCTCGTCGTCTCTCATTATGTCCAACAACGGCTGAGCACCTTGATTAAGCAACTCCGCCGCAACGTTGAGGCCAAGCGACACAGCACTCTCAGAATCGTCCACCGATGACGAACAGGTCGCTGTGACTATTTCTATCTTGCCTCGCCTATCAGATAACACACATCCACCAAGGGACAGTTCCTTGCCTTCTTTAAACCTTCCCCAACTACCGATGGGCGCTAAGCATCCACCCGCAAGCGCTGATAACAAAGCTCGTTCTGCAATCGTTGTAAAGTACGTCTCAGGATGATGTATTGGCCTCAGCAATTCTCGAACACGATTATTTGCAGAGTTGATTTGAATTACCAGAGCACCTTGTGCAACAGCAGGCCAAAAATTTGGTGGACGCAAGACTTCTGAAATCCGTGCCTCGTGGCCAAGTCGCTCAAGGCCAGCAGCAGCAAGAATGACAGCGTCTAGCTCGTCATTCTCAAGACGCTTAAGCCGCGAATCAACATTACCCCTTATTGGAACAACTTTAACATCCGGGCGAATCGCTTGTACCTGAATTCTACGACGTACACTCGCCGTACCAACACGTGCTCCCGTTGGCAGATTCGACAATCCGGTGCCTTCTCTGCTTACCAAAACATCAAATGGGGTTGCCCTTGGAGGGACACACGCGAACTCCAGGCCTGGTGTCATCGCCGTTGGCAGGTCTTTCAGACTATGCACCGCTAGATCAATGCGATCTTCAAGAAGAGCTTTTTCAAGCTCCCGAACAAAAACCCCATCGTTTCCGATTTGTGCAATTGGAACAGTTTGTTGCTGATCTCCACGGGTTGTTAGTATTATTTCTTGTGTATCGAAGCCAAGATTACTTAACTTATCCCGTACATGTCCTGTTTGAGTTCGGGCGAGCTGACTTCCACGGGTTCCTACCCGCAATAACACAGCTGAGGATTTTCCAGTTTCTCGTTGTTCGCGCTGACTCATTTTTTTCTCAAAAAACCCTTGAGGCCAACCCTATTGCTTGCTGTCATGATTAGTGACTTCATCCGTTCTTGCCAGAACAGCAGCGTAAACAACTGTAGCACCAATCTCCAGCAGGCAGTGTGTTATGGCTGACAATGTGGCTCCTGTCGTTGCAACATCATCCACAACCAGCACTCGTTTGCCCTTGAGTTGATTCCCTCTTACATAAAACATGCCAGCCATATTTACAGTCCGCATCTTGGCTGATAATAACTTCTGGGGACTCTTCACCCTTTTACACCGGATGTCACATCTGTAGGGCACCCTGAGTGACGAAGCAATTTGCTTTGCCATGATATCAGCAGAATTCGTTCCCCTTACCCAGCGTTTCCGCCAATGCATTGGCACTGGAATGACAGCATCTATTCTCAACTCCTTCATAGATGTCCGCTGACTCACAAGAAGCTTGGAAAGAGCTTCGACAAGGTCTTCGCCGGATGGTCTTTTTCCAGCGATGACCCCGGCCCGTAAGCCGTCTTTGTAAGTTCCAAGTACAAATATTTGCTGCCACAAAATATTTTTTATACCGAGTTGATCAACAAGCCTTTGACATTGTTCACATGACGATCCAGAGCACTTTGGCAAACCGCAGCGATCACATCTCCGACTGCCGTCCGTGAAGAACGCCACGCAGTTTTCGCATAAAGAAAATTCGCCATACGGCCTTTTCTTCTCTACCTCACTTGTAAAGGAGATATTCTGGCCACAGGCCGGACAACTTGCCGGAAAAAAGATTTGTCCCAGCTCAACAAAGTGACAAACTACCCACCTCTTGTAGTTACCCCAGATAGTCGATGGTCTACAAAACTTTCTCCACATCGCACATATCACCAATTAAAACCAAAACACAGAATTGACGCTGACACATAGCCTACCTATCTTTCGGGAACTCGGCATCCTTTTAGGACCCCGACATCATCGGGAAAAACCGGCTTCCATTCCTTCGGCAACTTATTTCATGCTGATTGATCGCTATTTATTACGAGCGCAGTTCCAAGCATTCTGTATTGTTTTCATAAGCCTTGCCGGCCTTACATTTGTCATTGACGCATTCACAAACCTTGAAGAATTTGCACTTCATGCTGAAAAAACAGGTGGTCTAGCCAAGGTCTTGGGTACGTATTACGGCTATCGCCTCATTTCTTTTTTCGATGCAACAAGTCCAATTATTTCACTAGCCAGTGGAATGTTCGCACTATCATGGCTTGAGCGTCATAACGAATTAACTGCGCTTCTAGCGGCTGGTGTTACTCGGTGGAGAATTGCAAAACCAGCAATTTTCTTCACACTCTTTGTGAGCTTGCTCGCGATTGGTAATAGAGAATTTGTATTACCCTCAATACGATTCGTAATCTCGCGGAATGCTCAGGATCTAGATGGACAGACTCAAAAAAACTTTGAGGCTCGATATGACCATCAGACTGAAATACTGTTCCGTGGGAAAACGTACCAGGAAGCTTTACGACGCATAGACTCTCCGAGCCTTCTAATGCCACCATTGCTTGCTGATTTTGGCCCACAAATAGATGCTACTGAAGCAATTTGGAAGCCCGAAGCTACGGAACATCCCGCAGGATATCTGCTCTCTGGAGTAACAGGACCTCCTGACATTGATTCTTTACCAGATCTAAAACTTCAAGGCCGAACAGTCATCTACACAGCCCAAAACTCACCGTGGCTGAGACCAAACGAATGTTTTGTAACAAGTGGCGTACGTTTTGAGCAAATGATTGGATCGAGTAACTGGAGCCTTTATTCATCAACCGTCAATCTGATCTATGCAATTTCAAACCCGAGTTTAGGGGTTGGTGCTGAGGTTCCCCTGCGTGTCCATGCTCGTTTTGTTACTCCATTTCTCGATATCTCTCTCGTCTTACTTGGAATACCCCTTGTGCTCGGCCCAAGTCGTCGAGGTGTCTTCGTAGCCGTTGGACTCTGCGTTTTAACGACTGTAGTGTTTTTTCTGACAATAATCGGGTTTCATGCATTAGCCACGAGTTACATTCTCGGCCCTTCGTTAGCTGCTTGGGCTCCTCTTATGGTGATGGCTCCACTTGCCGCGTGGCGAGCACAGCCGATGTGGGAATAAAAACACGCGACCTATTTTTTTACGTTCTAGTAACTCACAAGTCGCAAATCTTTCCCGAACCTATTTTTTTAGCCAAACCTTTTTGCTCGACCCGAACCACCCTTTCTGCCGATAATCTCAGAAGATGAGGCGCAAGTCTCTCTTCAGTATTAACTCAGACGTAATACTGAGACTTTATTTGGCAAAGGAGTGCCTTACTCATGTGGATTAATACCACACGCTTTGGACGCATAGATGTTGATTCAGCAGACCTGCTGACTTTTCAAAGTGGCCTACCAGGTCTCGAGCAATGCCGTGAATGGGCTTTGCTTGCAGACGCCGAAAACGATGCACTTGGCTGGCTCCAATGCACGACACGTGATGACATTGCTGTCGCAGTAGTGAGCCCAAGGCGATTTGTGCCACACTACCAGGTCCGCATACCGAGAAGTGAACTTACGCCACTTCGATTACACGATATTTGCCACGCCCAACTTGTGGTAGTCGTCAGTAAAAACAACAAAGGACTTACACTCAATCTGAAAGCTCCAATCGTCATAAACCTTGAAGACCGCACAGGCAGACAAGTTGTTGCGAACGGAGACTTATCTTTGGACCAACAACTAGATCACACCCTAGCCACGCTTAAAAAGAGTGCATAATTCGTTGTTAGCTGGACACTTGGAATATCAGCTGGAAATACATCAGGAAGGAACCAACGATGCTCGTACTCTCCAGACAACGTGATGAAAGCATAATGATTGGTGACAATATTGTTGTCACCATCGTAGATATTCGTGGAGATAAAGTACGATTAGGGATTAATGCACCTTCAGAAATCCCTGTACATCGCCAAGAAGTTTACGAAGCGATTCAACGAGAAAACATTCGAGCCGCAAGCCTGGCACCTGAAGAAACCAGAGACCTTGGCGACCTTACGTCGAAATAAGTAGTCGATGGGAAGGCATCTCGTTGCTCGTATTGGCTCAGATTACGAGTGCGTCGCTGGAACCATCTTTCAAAAAATACTATCTTCGTTACTACAAAAGCATTCGAAACAGCGAATATAGCCAGGCAAATCTCTATTGCTGGCATTTTCAACCATGACTGCAAATCGGCTAGGATCTTAGGAAATAATCCGGCTCATTTCCGGGACGCCACTTGATGTTACAACCGATACTCGGACGTTGTGGCTCAGGTATCGGTTGTGACCCGAGTAACGCATCCATAGCGTTCCGAAGATCTTCACCTGTAACAGGCACACCGCTGTCGGGCCGGCTGTTATCAAGCTGCCCACGATAGACAAGTTTCCTGCTGCCATCAAAAAGGTAAAAGTCGGGGGTACAGGCTGCTCCATAGGCTTTTGCAACTTCCTGAGTCTCATCGAATAAATACGCAAAAGGATAACCACGCTGCTCACTTTCATGAACCATTTGTTCTGGTGAGTCTGCTGGGTGTGCCGAAACATCATTCGAATTTATAGCAACCATCCCAATACCCTTTGCCATATACTCCTGCCCAATCGTAGCCAACTGTTGTGCTACATGTTTAACAAACGGGCAGTGATTACAAATAAACATCAAAACTGTCCCTCGCTCTCCGGCAACATCCGGAAAGGAAAGCATTCGTCCATCTGTATTAATCAATGTGAAATCTTTTGCATCCGTACCAAGTGGAAGCATTGTGCTCGGAGTGCGGACCATTTCATTTTCCTTATAACGAGTTACAGAACTAACGAACCAATATGCTATGAGCAATCCACCTGGAACAGCCGGCACGCATTGGCCGTAGTTGCGGCTGCAAGAACCTCAAGTGACTCTCCCCGAATGTTCGCCAAACAATGAGCGGTATGTACAACATGAGACGGCTCGTTCCGCTTGCCTCGCAATGGTTCAGGAGACAAGAAGGGGCTATCCGTCTCAATAAGTAAACGGTCAAGCGGCACCGTTTTAGCTACTTGACGAAGTAATTCTGCGGAACGAAATGTCACCATTCCTGCGAAGCCTATATAAAAACCGAGTTCAATGGCTTCTGCTGCTTCGTCGGCGGTACCCGAGAAAGCGTGTAACACACCAGTCGTTGGGCACTTCTTAACTGCCTTTGCAAGGATATCGAGCACATCACGAATACTATCGCGAGTATGTATTATTAATGGCAGACCTAGCGACTGTGATATAGCGACATGGCGTTCAAAAAACAACGTCTGTGATTCTCTTGAGGCGACAGCACGAAACCAGTCTAAGCCAGTCTCTCCTACCGCCACGACTTTCCCTGAACCAATGAGATTCTGAACACGGTCCCACTCTTCCTCATCAACATCATCCACATCATTTGGATGAATACCAGCCGCACAAAAAACCCCCTCTTCGCTCTCACTTAGACGAATAGCCGCTTCACTATCAGCTGCCCGTGTACCAACGACTGTCATCCGCGAAACACCCGCAGCACGAGCACGGAGGATGACATCCTCTACATCCCCGCCATACCGCATAGGATCCACGTGACAGTGGCTATCAAAGAATTCTACGTGCGACAAGGAATGGCTGCCTTATGTCATAGTGAAACAAATTCTCGAAACGAGCATATTTTTGTAATAACCAACCGCATCCTTACGACGTAAGAACTGCCGGCTTCTTTTTCAGCCGGCCCTCTTCTTGCCGAAGCAACTCAAGGTGACCCTCAACCGATGCAATTACTTCTCGGACAAGTTCTGCTGCTTTATCAGCCCCGCTCCCCCTGCGACCAACAATCTCATCTGCTTGATCACGCAGACTAATGAGGGCATTCTTTCTCTTTTCAAGGTCAGCGATAAGCGTTGGAAGCAGAAAGCCAAGATCAACATCATGCCAACCCGTGAAAGCCAACGGATAAAATGTTCGTGGGAGTACGAGTTGCTCAGCAACAAGAATTGTTTCAGCTCGATTAATAAAATTCTGATGATCCGAGACAACATCGACTAGCGTAAGCTTTAGTTGCTCGTCTCCACGATATGTCCAAATATTCGAATCCGAAAGGTACAGTAATGGAGATTGGCGGAAGAGTCGTACCAATCGACAAAGAACCGTTTCCTCATTGTGCTTTGAAGTCATATTTCTCAAATCCCAAAAAAGCTAACTCGCGATGGATCCGCAAAAAAGAAAACATATCACGAAGCAATATCGCCCGCTAAATGGGCGGCTACGTAGAGCCCTGACCAAAAAACACCAAATACCACAACTGGTATGACGAGACCTGTAATCATTGCTCCAGAAATTGAAACAAATGAAAATGGTTCCAACACGTGGTCTTCTGGCACTGGGTCAAACGTCATTACTTTGAGCACTCGAAGATAGTAGAAGAGGCTTATTACTGTATTGAGACCACCAATAGCCAACAGACTCAGCATGAGAGGACTCTCGGCACCTGTAGTGATTGCATCGACAAGTGAAGAGAAAACAAGAAACTTCGCAACAAATCCAGCCAGCGGTGGAAGACCTATGAGACTTACAAGAACGACTGCCATTGCAACTACTACGCCAGGATTCACGCGTATCAAACCGGCGTAGGCCGAAATCTCTTCACTTTTCAGTCGATTCCGAAGGAACGCAACAATACCAAAGGCTCCCAGATTCATGAACAGATATGTTGCAAGATAAAACGCAACGGCTGTCACCGCGTCACGTGCTCCCTCGGGAGAAATAGCCAACATGGCAACAGCTGCTGCAACAGCCATCATGAGATATCCTGCATGAGCAATCGTAGAATACGCCAACAAACGCTTCATATTGGTTTGTCCATAGGCAGCTAGATTGCCAAATGTGCAGGTGACCGCAGCTAATAGACCAATGACGTAAACAACAAAGTGTCGAGAATCTGCAAGGGCGGCAACGTTTCCAGACATGCCTACAGCAGCACTACTTGCCGGCATTGAAAAGGCAAAAGCCACCCGCACCAACAATGCAATCGCAGCCGCTTTACTTGCCACAGATAGAAAAGCTCCCACCTCAGCGGCTGCACCTTCAAAAACATCCGGACACCAGAAATGAAAAGGCACAGCTGAAAGCTTGAATGCCAAACCGACTGAAAGCATGAGCCCGCCTAAGCAAAGCACCATTGTACTTCCACTCGTGCCACCCGCTGCAAGAACTCTGGAAATCTCATAGGAAATGTCCGGCAAGACAAGCGTTCCGAGTACTCCAGAAATCAAGCTAATTCCATAAAGCATGACACCAGCAGTGCCAGCACCGTAGACGGCATACTTTAGAGCCGCTTCAGAACTTGCAGGTCTCCCTTTGAGCATCCCAGCTAATACGTATGAAGGAACACTTGCCATTTCCACTGCCATGAAAACCATGAGCAGATTGTTGGCTGAAACCATGAGACACATGCCGAGTGAGCTTCCGAGCACAAGTGAATAGAAGTCGGCTCCATCTTCCCTGTCAGGAATTCCTGACAGTTTCGTCATCGCAATATAAAGAATCAAAAAACCAGCCAACACGAGGCGAAGAAATGCGGTGAAGGAATCAAAGACAAGCAGTCCACCAAATAATTCCTGCCGTATCTCAGGCGTCGAAAGTAGCGATTCTCCAACCTGGCTCCCAATGCCAATGAAATCTACGTAGGCAAACCATGCCGCAAAGCACACACCGCCTAGAGCAATCCCACCAGAGTCCACATGTCTCAACAAAGGCAACATTCTGCACAGCAACAGCAGCACAATTGTTGCAACTAAGCATAATTCAGGCCGAAAGAGAGGCACTGAAATACCGACAGTATCGACAAAGAGCTCTTTCAGCAGTGTGCCAGCGTTCAACTCAGGGGTCACCAAAAGTTCCTTTCCTTCAACATAGTTTTCAGACGTAGTGATTTAGTCCTGAGACCAACGCAAAGCAATTTCATCATTCTTACTTTGAGCACGAGTCGCCACAGCATCACCATCTGACTCTTCCTTACCAACCTTGGCGACTATCATTTTGCGTGCTCCGTCGTGTACGTCTCGTGTCCAATTCGCAAGAGTTTCGACCTGCTGATTTACAGAAGGGGTCACGTATTGAAAAAGCGTTTGAGGAGCTACCCCAAAAAGAATTGCTAAAAAGACAAGTGGTGTAGCAATTGATAATTCACGCGGTGTAATTGGCTTCAACGCGTCTTCATGAGGACCGCGATACTCTGCTCCAAGATACACTCTTTGTATAGCCCAAAGAATATATGCCGCCGTAAGAATTACCGTGAATGCTGAAACCACGGCAAGCGTTCTGCTGTAATTCCAGCTTGCGAGAGTCACTAAAACTTCGCCAATGAATCCACAGAGTCCTGGCAACCCGAGCCCGGCAAAGAAAATAGCAATTGCGAGCCCACTGTACACAGGCATCTTACTGAAAATTCCACCAAACTCATTGAGGTTCCTGTGATGCACACGGTCATAGAGCACGCCCACCATGAAGAACATGCCCGCAGAACTTATGCCATGAGCAAGCATTTGAAACATTGCCCCGTTCACGCCCTGAGCCCAGAAGTCCCAACGATACTCTTGGCCTGCGACGGCACTCCAGACACCAAGACCAAGCATGACATACCCCATATGGCTCACCGAACTGTACGCGACCATCCTCTTGAAGTCAGTTTGCGCAAGAGCGGCGAAAGCACCGTACACCATAGAGACAACACCTACACCACAAACCAACCACGCCAAAGACAAGCCTGCACCAGGACAAATTGGATAGCAGATACGCAGAATTCCGTACCCACCGAGCTTCAATAAGACGCCTGCCAAGATCATCGATATCGGCGTTGGAGCTTCTACATGCGCATCAGGTAGCCATGTGTGCACTGGCACAACCGGGACTTTGATTACAAAACCGATCAACAGTAGTAAAAAAGCCCATGTTTCAAGGCTCATCCCCAGCCAGATTGTTGTTGCTGCAAAAGGAGAGTTTGGCAACTGCCCAACCGCAGCCAAAGCCATTAAGTTGAACGTGTGTATGGCACTCTCTGCAGACCGTATTGATGAAATCTCCTGCGCTGAAGTTGCAGGCTGCACCACATGTGTTGCGATAAGCTGTTCATCCGAAAGCAAGCGGACGTCACTTGTGAAATAAAGCATTAGAATTGCTATCAGCATAAGCACGCTACCAAGTAACGTGTAAAGGAAAAACTTAATAGCCGCATACTCACGTCTCGGCCCACCCCAGACACCAATCAAAAAATACATGGGCAAGAGCATGACTTCCCAAAAAACATAAAACAGAAAGAAGTCGAGTGAAACGAAGACACCAAGCATGCCAGTTTCAAGCAGTAGAAACAGTACGTGATATGCCTTTACGTGCTTTTTAATTGGCCAACTCGCCCCAATTGCCAGCATTGAAATAAACGTTGTCAAAACTACGAGTGGCAAGCTTATTCCATCAACACCTAACAGGTACTCAATTCCAAAAGACTCAATCCAAGGAAGTTTGACAACGCCCTGCATTTCTGGCTGCCCGACCACAAACTGGCCCGGTCCTACAGCGCCAAAAAACTGCGGGACAGCAACCCACAACGACAGCAGGAAAACAATAGCTGTTGTCCCAAAGGTAATCCACCGAATTATTTCCTCACGAGCCTTGGGGAAAATCGGCAAAGATAAACCTGCCGCTACGAGCGCAGGTAAAAATACAATAAGAGTAAGCGGCCAGAAGGCGGGGTTCTCAGCGGGTGCCATGAGTTATTCCATGAACGGCGGGGGGAAATTCAACCAGCAAGTGAAGTCCTAAACAAAAGCGTTGCAAGAACAAAAATTGCGACGGTACCAACAACAATAAACATCACATACTGCCGGAGACTGCCTGTTTGCATGCGCTTTAATTCAAGCCCAGCCTTCCAAGTAGCACTACCAGCAAAATTCACTATGCCATCAACAACGACTCGGTCGAACCATGCGTCCACGCTGGCAATACGCTTGGCTGTCCATGCAAGTGAATTAATAAATCGATCAATAACCTGAGTATCAATTGCGCTTATAACCCGTGCCGCCCAAAGCATCGGAAGCACAAAGACTGCATGATAAAGTTCATCAACATACCACCGATGAACCAAAAAGACGTAGATCGGGCGAGCAGCGTGAGCAACTGCCACTGGTGAAATCAGTGGTTTGAAGTACATAGCGGCCGCAAGAAGAACACCGGCAAGTGCTGTTGCAAACGCCGTGAGCGTTGCCGTCACATGTATCGCACCAGCATGACTTTCATGCTCTGCAGGCATCGTTATAGTTCCAAGAATACCCGCCGTCGTTATGGTATCGGCGGTGCCTGCCGGACGCGACTGCTCAAGCAAACTTTCAACACCAAGGCCGCCTGGCAGCGACCAACCCGCAACGACGGCAAAAATAGCTAATGCGACCAGTGGAGCAGTCATCACCCGGGGTGACTCGTGCGCATGTTCAAAAACATGTTCATCTCGTGGCGAACCAGCAAACGTCATAAACCAAAGACGAAACATGTAAAAGGCAGTAATGAATGCACCGCCAGCAACAGCTACATAGAGAATTGAGTGCTGGGGATTTGTTTTGGAGAAGAGTAGAGCTTGGGCAAGAATTGCATCTTTCGAGTAATAGCCGCTGAGACCCACGACGAACGGAATTCCTGCACCAATGATTGCAAGGCACCCAACAAGCATGGTCCATCCTGTATACGGCATGACTTTTAATAGCCCGCCCATCTTCCGCATGTCATTTGTATGGCACGCATGAATGACCGATCCCGAACAAAGGAAAAGAAGACTTTTGAAAAATGCATGAGTTATCAGGTGGAATAAACCAGCAACCCATCCGCCAACGCCCAACGCGAGCATCATATAACCAAGTTGACTCACAGTGGAATAAGCAAGCACACGCTTAATGTCAGTAGCAGTCACGGCAATTGTTGCTGCGATAAACAAAGTCAAACCACCGGTATACGCTATGACAAGCAAAACATCCGGAGTGAGCACTGGAAAGAAACGTCCAACTAGGTAGACACCTGCAGCCACCATCGTTGCGGAGTGCACGAGTGCTGAAACAGGAGTAGGTCCCTCCATTGCATCTGGCAACCAGACAAAGAGTGGGACCTGTGCACTCTTGCCGACACAACCACAGAAAATACCAAGGCCTGCAATAAACAGAAGCCATCTCCCGTACCCTTGTTCACGCCAGCCTGGTACAGCAGCGGCAACTTCACGACGCAACTCACTTTTACTTGGATTGGCAGCAGCAATTTTTTCGATCTGGTCAGCCGCAGCAAAAGCCACTAGTCCATCCGGCACCTGTTGCTCGTGATGATTTCCAGCAGGTCGAACCAGTTCAAACAAGCCCGGCTCGACCTGACCCGTAGCTGAACTTACGCTGTCACCAAAGTGCAGTGTTCCGAGACCGCCCCAGAGCGCCATGAGCCCAATAAGCATCCCAAAATCGCCAACACGATTCACAATAAATGCTTTATTTGCAGCCGTTGATGCCGAATGTCGTTCGAAGTAGAAACCAATAAGAAACCAGGAACAGATACCAACGAGTTCCCAGAATATGAAAACCATTGCAAGATTGCCGGCAATGACTATCCCCAACATGGAAAAACAAAATAGGGACAGAGCTTGAAAAAAACGATGAAAACGTCCCGGCCTACAAAATGATCCGCCTTCGGTCAGCTGAACTTCAGAATCGGTTACGTCATGAAGTTCATCATGCATGTAGCCAGCGGCATAAACATGTATGCAAGTTGCGATAAAAGTCACCAAAACGAACATCAAAACCGTAATTGAGTCGATGTACCAGCCAATCGACAACCGAAGAGAGCCACTGGCATAAAGTGTGTACCAGTCTCCAGAGTACGCGAGTGGTGCACTGTTTTCTCCATGATCACCACCATGACTACTTGCATCGCCCGTGACATCACTACTCGCAGGCGATCGATACGACGTGGGCCAGATATTGACTGATTGCCCGGCATCACTCGCGTGGACCGCAGCGTGGCCCCCATCATGATGCTCTGACCGAACTGGATGCAGTGACCACAAAACTAAAGCAATAAGAGACAGAAGTAACGAAGCACCAATTGCTGACGTCGCTACAGTAGCCGCACCCTTTCCATGGGCACCCATACGAGGGCCAAAAAACAGGATCGCCACAAATGACGCCAGTGGAATCAGCCAAGCAATTCCGAACAAAATTGGAAAGAGATATGCGGCAGTGCTGTACATGCTTTTACTTCGTGATACCCATTATCCGTGCAAGTCATCCGCGCGATCAACGTCGACCGTCGCATGGTTGTTATAAAAATTAAGCGTAATCGCCAATGCGACAGCTGCTTCAGCTGCTGCTAACAAAATAACAAACAGCGCCATCACCTCGCCATCAAGCCCAAGTGGCGATTTACCATCAGCAGCAAGATAGTTCGAACCGAAGGCAACAAAGTTGAGATTTGCACCGTTCAAAACAAGTTCTATGCCCATGAGCACGCCCAGAGCATTCCGCTTTACTGCCATGCAAACAACACCACAGCTAAACAGTATCGCGCCAACTACGAGATAATGAGAAACACTCACGACTCCTAGCAAAGCAAATATCATTTGGAGCCTCCGGAAAGAATCGTAGCTGGGCTATCGCCAGAGGATGTTGGTTCTACTGAATCCACCGACGCAACCAAATCAACCGGGCGTGGAACTCGTCGGCGTTTTGCCCTCGCTAAATATGCGGCCCCAATCAGAACAACTAAAAGATGCACTGAGACAATTTCAAATGGAAGAAGATACCCTCCCTTGGGCTCTAACAAACCTTCTTCGGCATGTTGATCAACACGAACCCCAACAAGCGCCATACCAAGCGGTGTCGCGGTAGGCGCGGAAACCATGCCTTGCCCGGGTTTCTGCCAAGAGTCAATTGAGAATGCAGCCTGCACAAGCACTGCAAAAAGAGCTGCGGCAAGAATACTGGCAATCACCCGATCGCCCGCCGGCGTCCGAAGTGAAACCAACTGCGTTTGGGCCGTCAGCATAACGCCAAAAACCAGGAGTACTAATGTTCCTCCAACGTAAATCATTAATTGCATTGCACCGACAAATTCTGCACCGGCCAGAAAAAAGAGCCCTGCCGTAGCACCCAAGGAAAGGACCAGATGCAGTGCCATACGAACAACGTTATCCGACAGCACGACCATCAAAGCGGCAACGCAAGCAATCGCCGCAAAGAGTACAAAGAAAAAACCGTGCCAATCAATAGATGCAAAAAGACTCACTGAGACACCGAAGGAAGCTTGATTCATCGCGACACCTCAAAAACATGACGCGATAACGTTTTCACACTTAACGATTCTTCATCAACTGACTTTTTGCGATAGCTTTGCTCAAGCCACCCTTCACGGACACTAGCTGCGGCACGGAAACTGCCCGCCACGAGCCCACCGGGCAGGAATAACTGCCACAACATGACACCGAGGAACATGGCGGCCGCTATTGGCGTACAGTACTTCAAGCATGTTGTCATCACTTGATCAATACGGAGTCGTGGCAGCGTCCAGCGAATCCACATCATAAGCAGGACACCGGCTGTGGCCTTCAGAAAAAGGTTCATACACCCGACTATCCGAAGCGCAAAAGGATCTGTCGCAGATACGCCGTCACTCAGCCCAAGTAGTTCTGAAACCGGAATAGGACCGTTCCAGCCACCCAGGAAGAGAATGGCAGCAAGTGCACTCACGAGAAACATTGAACCATACTCCGCCATAAAGAAAAAGCTCCAACGCAAGCCGGAGTATTCGGTATGAAATCCAGCAACGAGTTCACTCTCAGCCTCGGCTAAATCGAATGGCGCTCTGTTCACGCTTGCAATGGCACACGTGCAATACACCCAAAAAATAACAAACGTAAATGGGTCGTGGAAAATAAACCAATTCGTCGCCCATCCAGCCTGTTTCTCGCCAATCGTAACGAGATCCATGCTCCCCGCCAGCATTACCGGCACCACGACACACATGCCCAGCGGAACTTCGTAACTCACCACCTGAGCAGCTTCCCGCATCGCACCAAATAATGACCATTTTGATGCCGATGCATAACCAGCCAAAATAACACCAAACACCTCTAAACCGAGCACCGCAACTACAAAAAACACTCCTACATTGAGTCGTTGACCGACAGTGTCGAAAGCAAACGGCAAGGCAATAAATGCACAGAAGGAGGCACAGAAACTTACGTACGGAGCAAGGCGAAACAATAGAGCGTCCGCGCCATCAGGCATAAGATCTTCTTTTGCTAAAAGCTTAATACCATCTGCCAACGACTGTAGCCAACCAAAACGGCCCCCTGTTCTTGTTGGGCCCAAGCGGTCCTGAATGCGTGCCGCAATCTTTCTTTCCGCCCAAATAAAGACTAGGGCTCCGCCAGCAATTACGTTCAGGATTAAAACAGCTGACAGACCTGCTATGCACGTCCATGCAAGCCATGCTGGAAGGCCGATAGTTTCGATCAAGAATTCAGCCATTTTGAGCAATCCACAGTGCGAGCATTAAACCAATAATATCTACCGTTTTCCTGCACAGTTCTCTGTGTCGAATATAGAGAAATTTTGCCCGAATTTTGCACAAACCTGCGAATTCATACAAGGGGCCCGTGCGAACCCGGGGCCTCACTACCTGTCAATCTCCCCCATCACGACATCGAGACTCCCGACAATGGCCGGGACATCAGCAATCAAGCAGCCGCGACAGAGCTCAGGGGAAACCGCAAGGTTCGAGAATGAACTCGAGCGAGCTCGAACCCGCCATGGTATTGAGGTACCATCGGTAACGAGATAGAAGCCCATCTGCCCCTTGGGACACTCCGTCTCAAGATAGGTATCACCTGCGGGCAGTTTTTCAGCCAACTTCAGTGGCTCCCCTAGTGCACCCTTACATTGCGAATAGCGATCAATAGACTGCCGAATAAGGTCCATTGATTGCACAACTTCAAGCATTCTCACAAAAAACCGATGCCAGCAGTCGCCTAATATTGCATCTCTTGGAACGGCCGGGTATTCGTGATCACGAGGATAGTGACCATTTTTCATGACTGCCACTTCAAACGCGTACCCGTCATACATCGCTGTGTAGATACTTTCACCGTCTCGCCGCAGGTCAATGTCTACGCCGCTACCTCGCAAAACCGGGCCTGTGCAGCCATAGTCAATGGCCATCTCAGGACTAAGGACGCCTATTTTCGCAGTACGCTTCACGAATATCGCATTTGTGGTCAGCAACGCATGATATTCCTGAATAATTGGTTCAAATTGGTCAAGAAAAGCTTCACATCGTTGAAGCCATCCCGGAGGCAAATCAGCCGTCATGCCGCCAACGGTTATATAGCTGTAGGTCAATCGTGCGCCACAGACCTCTTCAAAAAGATCAAGGATTTTTTCTCGCTCACGGAACGCATATAAAAAAGGACTGAACGTTCCGAGATCCAAACCATACGCACCCATACCAACGAGATGGCTCGCAATCCGATTAAGCTCAACGATAAGAACTCGCAAATGCTTCGCTTTTTCACTCACCTGATAACGTAGTAATTTCTCAACAGCAAGAGACCATCCCAGATTCATATTCATAGCAGCTAGGTAATCCATACGATCCGTATACGGAATCCACTGCCTTGCAGTCAGGTTTTCGCCAATTTTTTCTGCACAACGATGCAGGTAGCCTATATGTGGCTCCATCTCGGAAACAATTTCCCCATCCGTACGCAAGACCAGTCGTAACACGCCGTGTGTACTCGGGTGCTGAGGGCCCATATTGACCAGCATCTCATCAGTACGAACATCAAACTCGATAATTCGCTGGTCGTCGTCCAAAATTTGAGACATGGCTTCAATTACTTTCCACGGAAAAAGTTCAACTAGCGGCCACGCATACCGTGATATTCAAGCGGCATTTCGTAGTCTTTTCGTAGCGGATAACCGTCCCAATCTTCGGGACAAAGAATTCTTCGCAGATCAGGATGACCATTGAACTGGACGCCCGAGAGATCAAAGACTTCCCTCTCATGCCAATCAGCACCACGCCATACACTTACAACACTCGCCAACTCAGGAATCTTTCCTTCCTCGTTGCCCTGCCAACGCGGCAATTTCACTTTGAGAACCAAACTCGCACGCGCCTTTGTGCTCCACAAGTGATAAATAACTTCGGTGTGCGGCTCCCATTCAACTTTAGCGGCTTTTTTCTGATCCGGTTCAAACCAGTCGATTGCCGTAATACACTGCAGCCCATCAAAACGAATTTCACATGAATCCTTCAACCAACGGCAGGTTTCCAATAATTTGTCAGCGGAAATCTCAAGCCATGGATCCACTACGTCAAGGTGGCGGCCAATGAGAGCGCCATCTACGGCAGCTTCTAATTCGGAAATAAAATCGGTGCCACGCATTGAAATACCTTTCATGCCTCGCCGTCAGAAACTTTTGATCTTTGATCTGCCACAGCTCGAACCCAGTCCAGATCTCCGCGGTACCAGACATATGCGAACCCAACCAGTAAAATCACGTAGAAGACTGACATGTCGACAAAGGCTGTTCTCGCAAGCATTCGTCCACTCTTTTCAACCGCCCACTCAGACTCTGCTTGCCTCGGTGTTTTTTTGCCACGACTTGTTGTGATTTCAGCCAGCTGTCGCGATGTAGGATCAAACGATGGAACTTCCGGGTTTGCAAAACCCAGTTCTCTAAAAATACCAGCCGTTGCTGGCGTAAGCGTCGTTCCGTCGGCCGCAACACTTACAACTGCTGGGTCAGCAAGTTGAGTTGCTTTACCAAACACTGTGGCCCACGGGAAAAAAAGCGCGACCTCAACATCAAAAATTATAAAAAGAAGTGCAACAACGTAAAATCGTAGATCAAACTGAACAAAACTTGACCCTATGGTTGGTTCACCGCACTCGTACACCTCAAGCTTTTCAGTATTCGGCAATTGCGGACGGACAAGCTTGCCCACTAAAAGGTTGAGAGCAAGAAAAACGCCACCTACGGCAACAAATAGTGCGATAAAACCGGCAATTAGAATTGGATCGAACATATTAACCTTATCCAGGACTGTCTTCTGCTAACGCTAAAAATCTAAAGCTCTCTCACAGGATCCAAAAGTTCTGCTTACAATTTACGATTCTAAAAATACCAGAAAGATTCCTTGGCCTAGGAATGGGGACCACCGTGCACAGGTTCGACGATAACTTTCGAAGCCGCAACGGCTGTAGGATTGATCGTTGATCGGCCCCAGCCAACATCAACTGGCAGCCTGGCAAAGTCAACAATTGTTCCGTCACGGCTGTAGCAACTGAGATCCAATGTTGAACCCATAAAAATGCAATCGACCGGGCAAGGCTCAACGCACAATGCACAAAACATGCATTTTGAATAATCAATCGTAAAGCCAGTTACTTGAAAACCTTTCCCCCCACCCGTGGCCTTTTCCTTACCGATGTAAATGCAATCAACAGGACATGCCTTTGCGCACTGATCGCATGCTATGCATGTCGTGAGATCATAACGGTGAAAGCCACGATACCGAGCAGCCACTGGTGCTGGAAGTTCGGGATATTCAAAGTGTTCTGTGAAGGCTTTTCTTTCCGGATTAAAAGTACTGCTGAAAACATTCAGCGTAACTCGCATGCCATGCAATACCGTTCCGATTGCAGTAAAGAGGTTGCGAAACCAACCGATCATGGCGAGTATCCAGTGGTGAAAAATACAAGCGTTAAACGTACCAACACGCAAATGTGCGAAAATCAATGACTGACGTCTGGTCCGCTGCCGTCAAGCAATCTGACGCAAACAAGGAACTGCCTCAGTAGCGTCCATGACCAAGATATTCGACGTAGCAAAGTATAGAGTAGTCAAAAGAGACAACAAGCCAACACAATGAACTTAGTGCGCAGCAAGCATCTAATGCATTTCGTAACAAGAACAAGCGAACTAATCGTCATTGCTCTGAACGCACTGAGTGGTCGATGCTGCCCGAGCACGGAAACCCCGATCTATACCAACTGTCCAGAAATCACACCTGCTCATTGGTCTAAACAGGTGCCGATGACCTATAAGCTTCACGACGGTTTTTGGCACAACAAAGCCTTCTGCATGCCCCTCAAAATAGGGCTTTTAGAGGCAATCACGTATTTCGGATGGGTTTTTTCAACAAACACCGTCTAAAAGCACACGATTTTTCTTGACCAGGAACGTAAAATACTTAAATTTTAAATAGTTTCGCCGTTTTGAAACCGTTGTCTTGGATGGTCAACTTGACCATCGTAGGAAGTCTTATGCTCGTACTATCCCGAAAAAAAGACGAAAGTATTGTTATCAATAACGATATCCGAATCGTCGTTGTTGAAATTCGAGGAGATAAAGTACGTCTCGGGGTCGAAGCACCGAAAGAAATCCCTGTGCACCGAAGTGAAGTCTATGACGCTATCAGTAGTGATGAATTGCCAAATGCCATCGCTGCCTTGAATAACGCCAAATCTGGCCACGCTTCTTGTGAGCCCACCAACCCATCCGAGCTTATTTCGGACTGAGCCTATTTTTGGTAGAGGACTCGACTTTCAGAGCTTCGACGGCTATCTTCCGGGTACCGAAACTATCCGCACACGTGTGTGGAGTAAGCGGCCCCATCGTCTAGAGGCCTAGGACATCGCCCTTTCACGGCGGCAACCGGGGTTCGAATCCCCGTGGGGTCACTTTTTGTAGTGATATAAAGATCGCGTAGTATGGCCGCATCAGAAATGGTTCAAACGCAGCAAAGTCAATATGACGCAGTTCTATTTGTGAGTTTTGGAGGTCCGGACAGAGCTGACGACGTAATGCCCTTTCTGGAAAATGTTCTGCGTGGACGCAACGTGCCCAAAGAGCGAATGCTTGAGGTGGCTGAGCACTATCATCACTTTGGCGGGAAGAGTCCTATCAACGAACAAAACATTGCGTTAATTACTGCGATACGTCAAGAACTCTCGACGTTGGGTCCACAGATACCTGTCTACTGGGGAAATCGCAACTGGCATCCGTTGCTCACGGACACCATTCGTGAAATGAAAGATGCAGGAGTTCGTAGAGCACTTGCTTTCGTCACAAGTGGATTCAGTTGTTATTCCGGCTGCCGTCAGTACCGTGAAAACATTCAAAAAGCCCGAGAAGCCGTTGGCGCAGGTGCGCCAGAGATCGACAAAATTCGCGTTTTCTTCAATCATCCTGGGTTCGTGAACCCAATGGCCCGAAATGTACGGGATGCACTCGACTCGCTGGGGAAGGAGACTCGCGGACCAGTCTTGTTTACTGCCCATAGTATTCCACTTTCCATGGCCAATTCGTCTGACTACTGCAAGCAACTTCAGGAAGCATCTCGATTAGTTGCAAAACAGGCAAACATCTCCGACTGGAAACTTGTGTATCAAAGCAGAAGTGGCCCCCCCACCCAACCATGGCTTGAGCCAGATATTTGTGATGCAATACGCAACCTCCATGAGCGGGGCGAGAAATCTGTTGTCATTGCCCCTATTGGGTTTATCTCAGATCATATGGAAGTTCTTTTCGACCTTGATACTGAAGCGGCTGATCTTTGCAAATCACTGGACATAAAAATGGCGAGGGCAAATACAGCGGGCACAAACCCCGAGTTTGTCCGAATGATCCGAGACCTCATTGCGGAAAGGGCCTTTAGCCTGCCTGAGAAAACAGCGATTGGATGCATGCCAGCAAATCATGATGTCTGCCCTCTTGACTGCTGTCCGGCACCAATGCGTCCAGCTACAAGTCAACGTTCCTAGGCATTTACAATTGTTTTCTGCTGAATATGGAACTTATAAAATAATGGGTAATCACAACCCTCGTGAACTTATTGTTCTCACTCACGGCTTCATGGCACATCGCTTTATGCTGAACGTGCTTGCTCGAAGGCTTCGCCAAGCTGGATGGAACACTGACATCTGGGGCTATGAGAGCTTTGTTACGTCAGTAACAACCCACGCCCGCAACTTCTCTGACTTTCTTGCTGAACGCTGTAGCGACGATCGCTATGATCGCATTCATCTTGTTACCCATAGCATGGGCTGCATCATCGGCAGAATGGCGATTCATCAGGTCCAGTCTGAAAAAATCAAACGATTTGTCATGCTAACACCACCGAATCGTGGGTCATTCGTTGCAACAAAGACAGCAAAAATTTTTGGTCGTTTCTTTCGGCCTGTCGCTGAATTAACAACTGAAAAAAATAGCCTTGTCAATTCCCTTGAAGATCCTTCTGATGTCGAAGTTGGTGTCATTGCGGCACAGCAGGACACTCTGGTAAGCCTTGAGAGCACGCGTCTCGGAGTACCGCACGAGCACATCACGCTTCCGTGCCTCCATTCAGCTGTCTTGTTCCGCCAGGACGCTGCGATGCTTATTCATTCCTTTCTAAAAACCGGCAACTTTGGAGACGCGAAGAGTTTTGCTGTAACCTCACAAAAGACGCGACAACCTCTCTCTTAGAAAACAAGCTTATAAAGAGGCGATTGTGAACAAAAAATTCACCCTGCCAGCCTTAGCACTTGGATGCTGGCCGCTTGCTGGCATGACTCGAACTGGTGTCACTCGCAAAGCGGCCAAAGAAACAGTTGCAGCAGCCATCGATCACGGAATAACCCATCTTGATACTGCATATTGCTACGGCGAGAACGGTGAAAGCGAGAGAGCCATTGCGCATGCAATCAAAGGCCGCCATGATGCAGTAAGTATTGCAAGCAAGTGCGGCATACATTGGCAAGCCGGTAAGAAGCAAGTCATAAATGGACATCCCGATAAATTGATTGAAGAAGTCAAAGAAAGCCTGCTCCGACTTCAAATAGACCACCTTGACCTTCTTTATCTCCATTCTCCTGACCCAAACACGCCGATTCAAGAATCTGCAGGAGCACTACGGCAACTTCTCGACGAGGGCACAATACAGGCCGCCGGTCTATCAAATGGAAACACTAAAGATTGCGAATTATTTGCGGAAATATGCCCCCTCGCTGCCTGCCAGCGGCATTTCAATATGTTGCAGCAAGAGATTTGCTCTGAATTGCTGCCGTACTGTCGATCGAAAGAAATTGCTATGGTGGCATATTGGCCACTCATGAAAGGTCTCCTGACGGGCAAAATGAAGAGAGATCAGGTTTTCCCGAAAACTGACAGTCGTCATAAATATCCAATGTTTTGTGGAGATGAGTACCAGAAAAACCTCACTTTTGTCGAAACTATTCACGCAATCGCGACCCGATTGAATGTGAGCCTTTCCTCCCTGGTGCTTGCCTGGACGATGGGCCAGCAAGGAATTACAACCGTACTTTTTGGTGCTACAAACGCCGAGCAGGTTGCCACAAATGCCAAATCGCTTTACTGCCAACTTGATCACGATACTATCTTGGCAATCGATCGAGCTATTCAACGGCGTGGAGCCATTCTCGGAAGTCGAAGAGTTTGAAACGGAACACAACCGTTATGCCGCACCAGTACTTTGTCCAAGAGCTTCCTCGACACCCACGTACGACTGCCGCACTTCCAAACAGACTCGGCGAAATGGCTCGGGACGACTCACACCTTTTAATCGAAGAGTTTCGACTGCACCATTCCGGAATACAAGATCCCCACAATCAAACCATTCTTGCCCAGGCTGAACTACCAGTTCAACTGTGTCAAATCTGTTTAATTCTACAAATCTTTCTACCGCGGCGTGGACTCCCTTGTTCACGGTAACTCGCCGATTGGTGACCTGGAATCTACAAATTGCCCATGGAAGCCTCATGCTCAAATACAACATAAGGCCCAGGGGCATAGTCATTAAGAGCGCTAAACGTCCAATCCTAACTGGACCAAAGCCTGACTGAATTCTGTACATACGGCCAAGAAATTGACCCATACCCGTACAACCAACTGACGGCCAACCTGTCATTACGACGACTTCTGCCGTGCTTGGTGGTGTAACGCCTGCTATTGACTGAAGAACTGGTTCTTGTGTTTTCATAAAAGTCGACTGGTTTAAAATGACACGATTTAGCGATACAAGAAGCGATGCCTTCAGGTGCACTGACTATTCCCAACAAATGTAGTCTTTTATAGGAGAAACGGAAGCGGCTTCCGACTCAATTAATACAAAAAAACCCAGCGGGCTCGGCCAGCCCACTGGGTTCATCTTTGACAGTTGTTGCGTCATATGACGCCCCAGTGCAGAACACTGGTATCTCTTTCGAAAGCTCGATCTATCCGAAGATAGATCGCGATCGTCTCCACAATCTTTTGGACCTGACTGGCCTTGCTTGCATACAAAATAAATTGAACACAACCAACACAAGACAGGCTTGCACTCAAACCGTGAGGCATGAGTACGGAAATCCTTTAGAAAGGAGGTGATCCAGCCGCAGGTTCCCCTACGGCTACCTTGTTACGACTTAGTCCCAATTGCAGAGTTCATCTTCGGCGCCTGGCTCCTTGCG
>Ga0315320_10000608_pt1 | contig 29635 bp, 19 predicted proteins | sample M140m21515metaG_FD_203458 | JGI IMG/M metagenome (GOLD analysis project Ga0315320, IMG submission 203458) | Ammonia-oxidizing marine archaeal communities from Monterey Bay, California, United States - M1 40m 21515 | ecosystem: Environmental > Aquatic > Marine > Coastal | place: USA: California... | reverse complement strand
ATTCTTCTCCTGTACAGCTCTTCGCCGGCGAGTCGATTAAAGATTTTACAGCGGGATACTTGGACACATGTATTTTAACCACCGCTGGCGAAGTGAAATGTTGTGGTAAAGGATATGCTGTATCTGCCGATGCGGATTGGACGAACCAACAGATAAAACATACAACACCAAAGACCATCCCCGGAATTTCCAACGGATTAGCAATATATTCGGATTTTGGCGACTCGAGAATATGTGTATTGATGGAAGATAGAAGCATGAAATGTTGGGGACAGAACTACAATGGCGGAACGGGCATTGGAAGTTCCAGTCCGTCGTACAACCCTGTCAGCAACTCCGATGTATTGAATTTACAAACATATTCCGCCAATTACGGTGCGCTTGTAGCAGGCTCTGGTAATTCATACACGAAAAACATAGCCTGTCACGCGTGCGAAGCCGGTTATACCAATGCTCCTATGGACGAAATAGCTCTACAAGTGGATACACCGTGTGATTTTACACCGTGTCTTGAAAACTTCGCTGTGAAGAGTGGAGCATGTACCGCATGTGCAACTGGTGCTACTAGAGTTGGCGGTGATGCTGATCCTTTAGTGGATACCTACTGTATTTGCGATGAAAATCAATATGTATCTTCCGGGTTTTGTACCGCTTGTGCCACTGGAACCAACCCGGCTGGCGATGTAGGACCAGCGAACACCTACTGTAACTGTGGGGTTAATGAACGTGTTACCAGTGGAGCATGTGTTGCTTGTACCAGCGGTGCTATCAGAGCAGCCGGTGATGATTTGGGAGCAGGAAATACGTACTGTACCTGTGGTATTAACCAACATGTTGTAAGTGGTGTATGTACTGAGTGTCCATCGGGATCTACCAGAGCGGCAGGTGACGATGCATCTGGAGCAGATACCGTCTGTTTGATCGCCCCCTGTGCCAAAGACTATAGGGTAAAGGACAATGTATGCGTACAATGTCCCACCGGAATGACCAATGATGCTGGAGACGACAATGCCAATGGTCCAAATACCTATTGTGATTCCAGTACCGTGTGCGGTGAAGATGAATACGTATCCAACCATGTGTGTACTTCCTGTCCAAGCGGACAAGAGGCAGCATACGGTGCCAATCCTGCTGGAGAAGATACGGTATGTACATGGGGAATGTGTGAGAGAAATTACTATGTTGATAGTAGTAAAAATTGTCGGCCGTGCGAGCCCGGGAAATACAAAGAGCCAACCAGTAGACAGTATACGAGCACATCTTGCAATGGAGCACGTACTTGCAAAGAAAATGAGAGGGTAACCTACCTTTATAATAGACAAGACAACAATCAATACACAAACACCAATGGTTACGGTAATCCCTTCACGGACATTGGCTTGGCAGAAAAAGCATGCACTTGGGACCCATCTTGTACCGCGGTTGTCTTGGAAAAAATACGACACTCACAAGATCGGGAAATTATCACCTCAGAATTTAGTTCGGACACGTCTATGATTTATAGTAATGAATTAACTCAGAGTGCACTCAGTCAACATATGCGACCGATTCTTCACAATGGAAAGTATTATACGATAGGCCAAGGCGTTAGAGAACCACAGTCCGCATATGCCAACAACATGCGATATGTATACGAAATGGACATAGTTGGTAGAACATATGAACAACGGACGGCCACCAACTACCCAATAGACGACTATCACGATTTTGCGGTTTCTCATTACAACGAAAAGGTGTTTATGTGCGGACATAATAATAAAGATTTGCATGTGTTGGATTTGAATACAATGGCATGGACTACAGATGCTGCCACTAACGACGGACCAGAATGTAACGAGGGACAGATTTATTTCGAAGTGATTGGGGATGTATTGTATGCCTTGGAAAATTACTATGGGGGTTACAGGTACTGGACAATGACTGTCAGTAGCAATACGTACACATGGAGCAGCTCCACAACCGTATATGGTGCACACCACACGTCTAGTGGCAACTCCGATATGAAATATGAAACCACCGTCGTATACAACCAAAAAATATATATTGTGGGAGGATGTAGTTCGCTGTCTACCTCTGCCACTTGCAATGAAAATTACATGAACATATTCGACCCAGTAACAGGAACCGTTACTTCTAGAAAATTTATAGCATTTCTTAGTAGTACACAAGCCAGTGTACAAGACTATTATGGAATGGAACAGGGTAAGGTTCACGCTGGATCTCTGCTTATTGGAAGTAAACTATACTTGTACGCCGGGGCAGGACGAAACTGGCATGCTCATGAGTATGGTGGCATTTACTACGGACAAGAGTGGGTGGTACTCGATTTGAACACCGGTGAAATATTTGGAAGTACGACCAGCGAGTATAAGCTCAATCTGGGCGATACCACAAATTGTGGCTACGGCCAAGGAAAACTGGCATACGTGGAAGAAGAAAACAAAATTTATACATGGGGCTCTAGCTACAAGTGTTCGAGTTATTCCTATGGAAAACGTGACATTATACGCATGACTCCACAATTGACCAAGTTTTATTTGGCAGATTCTTCGTCCGGAACTCCCAACCAATACATGTACGATTCTTTTGTAAAGGCCACAAGTACCGGAGTATGGGGTAAAACCTGCCGACCTTGCCGCGGTGATTCTATCCACCCGGCCTATACCACAACGATGACAAGCTCGGATTATTCCAATTGTACCTTTTCGGACTGTGCGGTGAACCAAGGATCATCCGGTGGAAGTTGTTTTGATTGCCCAATCGGGAAGGTTAGAAACCCACCGATTTCACCGACTACGGATAACATTTGTACGATCCCACCATGTGCGGCGGATGAGAAGGTCATAAAGGACTATAAAACGACCCCGATTAAGTTTTACGGAGGAAACACCTGTTCCAGTGCGACAGACTGTGAGGTAAAATGCGCGGATGGTTCAAGCTGTGAAGGATATTCTGCTCTATCGGCGATGGACTTTGTTAATGGTGTCAAATACGCCGGTAACAGTTGTAGTAATTTTGACGATTGTCTTACAAAATGTAAGGCAGACTCGTCCTGTCAGGGAATTTCTAGAGGTGTTTCTACCGGGTTAAATTATGGTACTTACGATGCAATGACCAGTGAGGACGATTGTAAGAATCTTAGGGGAAGTAATGTCAACTGGCAGGGGGGTGGCAATTCAAATGCCGCGCCCGGTTGCATACATATAAGCGGTTATGGAATATCCACTCCATATAATTTATGGAATGGTGACCATACCCCTAACCCAAGCTGGACAAGTCAAAGAAATATCAATGGTGTATATTGGACACCGATGGGGGCCAATGGAGCATGGTCATATGGAACAGCCACAACGGGCGCCGTAGATTTTAGTATCGGCTATATGCCAGTCAAATATTCGTATGGGACGGAAACTACAGCGAGTGGTATTGATCCATCGTGGACATCAAAAACCAATGTAAATGCCGGTTATAAGTGTTCAGCATGCTTAGCCCCATCCACCAACGAAGCCGGTGATACCGATCTAAACGGAGAAACGTTGTGTGATTGGGGAGTTTGTGGACAAGATCAACGAGCAAGTAACAAAGCGTGTGTAGCATGTGACGCCGGAACCTTTAACTTTGCCGGTGATCCAGCTAACACGGATAGCACTTGCGATGACCCAGACACATGTGTGGATAACGAGTATTCGGTAATGGCCGGGATGGGAATAGAGAGGATTAGCGGAAATATAGGTAGCGTCTCCTCTTTAGGCATGAGCAGAGATGGAACAAAGGTTATAGGGATCAGGGCGCAAGGAGTAAAGATGTCCTCAGACAGCGGTGCCACATGGAACGATATAAGCTTTAGCTGGTTTTGTAGTAGTTGCAACTACTATAGGGATGTGGCAATGTCGGCGGATGGGTCGGTTGTTGCGGTGGCACAGCAGGGTAATACCATACACGTATCTAGGAACGGTGGGCTTACGAGTGCGGATTGGCAAAGTCCACATGGTGGTTATGCCAGTGGGGGTTGGAAAAGCTACTATACGGTTGCAATGTCGGCGGATGGGTCGATAATTGTAGGCGGCGTAAATAACGCCGGTGAGATCGCCCTATCAACGAACACCGGTAATACATGGTCCCATGTAAACAACGCCGATTTTGGAACTTCAAACAAACGGATAGCCGTTGCCAAACATAATGGTAATATGGTGATAATAATAGCTGGTCAAAATGGAAAAGTGATGCGATCAACCGATGGGTCATCATGGACCGAATCGACGGTTTCCAACCCGGGTGGTCTCGCCGCTAGCACACTAGATAACTGGTACGCGGCCACCATATCCGACGATGGCAAATACGTTGTAATAGCAAATTCAAAATATCTTTATACATCGAGTGATTTTGGCGTCACCTTTGAACAAGATACTTCTATTGGCTCGCACACAAGCAACTATTTTAATAAATTGACCTCTAGCGCCGATGGGAAGGAGGTATATGCCGCGATGTACCCCGAAGAATTATATTATTCTAGCAATTATGGCGCAACATGGCAAAGTCTTGGTAATGACTTTTCGTACGCGAGTATCCAATTAAAGAACGATGGGACCCTCTACGCAGGCAGGTATGGTTATTTCGATAAGGGAATCCCATCCTACGCATGCTCCGCATGTCCTTCCTCTGGTACGAGAACGGGTGAGAGAATAGCAACGGAGGCATTTGGCTGTACATTTGGTACCTGTAATGCCAATGAACGCGTGGTTAATTATGCATGTGTTGCATGTGATGCTGGAACCTTTAACGATGCCGGTGACGATGCTGGAGCTGGTGATACCACCTGTGATGATGCCGAAGTATGTCCGGCGAATCATTTAGGATTGGATACATACAGTTACAATTCCGACACGAACAAATACGGTGGGACAACATGTGCCGACTCCAGCGACTGTGAGACAAAATGTTCCGCGGATAACGCATGTGAGGGGTATACAAATAATGGCGGGAGTGGAGTAGCGTGGGGCCATTCTGACAATGGAGGCACTGCTCCAGCTGGTCTCACCGATGTTACAAAGATCTCTTCAAACGACTATGCATTTGCTGCCATTAAAAGTGACGGAAGCGTGACGGTGTGGGGCCAATATGACTCAGCGGTTGATCCCGGTATTACCAGTGGCGTCGTAGATATCGTTTCTGCCAATTTTGCCTTTGCCGCCCTTAAATCAGATGGTAGCGTACAGGCATGGGGTGATTCGAATCAAGGCGGCACCGACCCCGGTATTACAAGCGGTGTTACTAAGATATTTTCGAGCACCAATACTTTTGCCGCCTTGAAATCAGATGGTAGCGTGCAATGTTGGGGTATTACGACGTCGGGCTGCCCCACTGCAAACGTGGTCACGATCGTTTCGACAGAACAAGCATTTGCCGCCCTTAAATCAGATGGTAGCGTGAAGGCGTGGGGTGGTTCGACTTGGGGTGGCACCGACCCCGGCATCACCAGCGGCGTGGTCGCGATCGTTTCGACCGAGAATGCCTTTGCCGCGCTCAAGGACGACGGTAGTGTACAAGTGTGGGGTGATTCCACCAACGGAGGCACAGATCCCGGTATCACCAGCGGTGTGGTGAAGATCTTTTCGAACAACTATGCCTTTGCCGCCTTGAAATCAGATGGTAGCGTGAAGGCGTGGGGTGATTCGAATTACGGCGGCGCCGACCCCAGTATTACCAGCGGTGTGGTGAAGATCTTTTCGGCCCTTACAGCCTTTGCCGCCCTCAAGGATGATGGCTCTGTAGTAGCATGGGGTGATTCGGCTAAAGGAGGTACGGACCCGGGTATTGGAGCTGGATCTGGTATTACTGATATTTTTCCGACCAATTTGGCCTTCGCCGCTTTGAAATCGGATGGAAGCGTGCAAGTGTGGGGTCATTCGTCTTACGGCGGCGCCGACCCCGGTATTGGAGCAGGCTCCGGTGTTACCACGATCTTTTCGACCGACGGTGCCTTTGCCGCCCTCAAAACGGACGGGAGCGTTACGACATGGGGTGCTGTGCTTAATGGTGGTAATGCTCCGGTGGGGCTAAGTGGCGTTTCCACGATCTTTTCCAACCAGTATGCCTTTGTTGCTATAACAAATCCATCGTTGGCATACGGTCCATTGGTAGCGGGAACTGGGGATTCGGATTCCAGAACCATCACAGGATCCATATGTGCCGCATGCACAAACAGTGGTACCAACGCTGGTGGTAAAGTAGACTCTGGTCTGGTGTGTGTCTATCCAGATTGTCAAACGGACCAATACTCTACCGGTAATGGTCAGTGTTTGACTTGCCCGGTAGGTCGATTCATGGCCACTCCAGTAAATCCAAGCACAGTGAGTGAATGCTCCTGTGTAGCGGATCAGTACGTGAGAGACTATTTGGCAGACTCCACGAAAAAATACGCTGGTACCTCTTGTACCGATTTAACCGACTGTAACACCAAATGTTCCGCGGATGGTGCATGTGAGGGGTATAGCTCAATAACCAGCGGTGTGTCCAAAGACCAAATTATTAGTAATCTTAGAAAGTCAACCGTCTGTGTCGTTCTACAAAACGGAACGATCAATTGTATGGGAAAAGGCTCGAATGGTCATTTGGGAAACGGTGCTACATCGGACAGCGCAACACCGGTAGAAGTTTCCGGAATTACAACCGCATTGTCGGTTGGAGCGGGATACGAACACTCATGCGCACTACTAGCAGATGGAACGATCAAATGTTGGGGTAGAGGTTGGAGGGGCGCGTTAGGTGATGGTACAGAGACGGAATCTCAAAGTACACCGGTTGAAGTTTCTGGAATTACAACCGCAGTTGGTGTTTCTTCCGGTGAAATGTTCTCGTGCGCTGTATTATCAGACGGAAAGGCCAAATGTTGGGGATGGTGGGGTCAGGGTCGTTTGGGAGACGGTTCATCGGAACAACAAAATACTCCTGTAGAAGTTTCCGGAATCACCAATGCTATACAGATAAGTTGCGGCAATCATTTTGCATGCGCTCTATTGTCCGATGGTAAGGTAAACTGTTGGGGTAATAACCCTGATGGAAATTTGGGAGATGGAACTACTACACAGCGGAATGTTCCGGTAGAAGTTTCCGGAATCACCGATGCGGTATACATAGATACCGGTGCCGGATATACGGGTGCATGTGCGGTGCTAAGCGACGGTTCTGCGAAATGTTGGGGAAAGAATCAATATGGACGGTTGGGAGATGGAACGACCACAGACCGCCATACTCCAGTCGATTTTCCAGCGGGAGGTACGATCGTTTCGATATCCAATGGTGATGGTACCGTTTGCGCGGTTCTATCGGATGGTAAGTTGATGTGCGCGGGATGGAGTTATGGGCTGGGAAACGGTGCTACAGCCGATAGTAGCACGCCTGTAGAAGCCAGTGTTACAAACGTTGTTCAGGTATCATGTGGTGATCAGTTGGGGTCTGTTGTCGCTCTATTAGCAGACGGTACAACCAAATTTTGGGGAAAAACTGGAGTTTGGGGTCCGAGTTCCGTGTCGAGCGTACCGCTTGATTTAGGCATCACCAATGGAAAAAACCCATCTATAAATGTGTTTCAGTATGGTCCCCTAGTAGCTGGAACGGGTGATTCCACCCGAAAAGACGGATCCTGTCAGTCCTGTCCATCCGGTTTTACCAACGCGGCGGGTGACGATCCAAATGGAGCAGGAACCACATGTGATTTCACTCCATGTGCTCTGAACCATTATGTGGACAACAATGTATGTACACCATGCGCTGGCGGTCAGTTTAGTGCGGGTGGTTTGGTTACGGAATGCTCTGGAACGGAATACTGTGCGGTGAATCAGAAGGTAGTTAGCAATTCATGTGTCAACTGTCCTGCTGGACAACAAAACGCATTGGGAGTAGCAACCGACAAAGCAGGGGCCGATGGTACCTGTGCGGCAGCTTCATGTGTTGCCAACCAATATTCCGATGGTTCCATCTGTCAGAATTGTGCACAACATACCGGAGCCAACAGTGCGGGGTTGGACCCATCGGCGGGTGTTACGGCGTGTGTACCAACCACATGTGGAACCGATCAATACGTAGAAAGCAATGTATGTAAGTTGTGCGATTCCAAAGCATATCGTCTAGCTGGTGATCAGGTCTTCGGTGGTGATACCCATTGCTTCTGTAAAGATCACCATAAGGTCATTAACAAGGCATGTGTAGCATGCGAAGTGGGTTCCAGTAACCCCAACTTATGTTATTCCGGACTACAGAATCATTATTGCGTATGCGATGCAAACTATCATGTGGTAAGCAACTTATGTACCGCATGTCCGGGATCAGCTACAAGACCGGTCGGTGATTATGCTGGAAATGCCGATACCCACTGTATTTGTGGGGAAGACCAACATGTGGTGAGCAACGCCTGTGTTGCCTGTCCAGCAGGTACAAAGAGACCAGCAGGTGATGACTCTAGTGGTGCGGATACACCATGTTCGTGCCAAGAAAACGAGCATGTGAAGAATGTAACAAATGTACTACAGTGTACCACCTGCCCAACCGGATCCATAAGAGCCGCTGGTGATTTGGTAGCCGATGGTGAAACCGTTTGCGCCTGTCCAGAAAACTACCATGTGTCTGGTGGTCAGTGTTTGGCATGTGTAGCGGGTACTAGAGCAGCTGGAGACGATCCATTGGCTGGTGATACCCACTGTGCCTGTAACGAAAATCATCATGTGGCTTCGAATGTATGTACCGCCTGTCCTTCGGATTCTACAAGGCCAGCTGGTGACGATGCTTCTGGCGATGATACGAAATGCGCATGCGATGAGAACTTTAAAGTATCCACCGGTTCTTGCTCCGCCTGTCCCGCCAATACCGAATTGGCAGCGGGTGGCGATTTGGCCGGTGATGATACCGTATGTACATGCAAAGAAAACTTTTATTCCAATGGAGGTGGCTCCTGTTCTGCCTGTGGTAGTGGAGCAGTCATAGCCGCTGGAAGTGATCCGGCAGTAGCAAGTGTATGTACTTGCGATGCTGGTTACGAATTGAATGGCGCATCATGCTCAGCCTGTGGTTCTAAAGAAGAATCAGCAGCTGGAGGAGCATGTCTATGCAAAGAAAATCACCATGTGTCTGGTGGGGCCTGTACCGCCTGTGCGGCTGGTTCTACTCATCCGGCAGGCGATGATAAAACGGCAGATACTGTGTGTACCAACACTTTATGTGCGGAGAATGAACGAGTAAAAAATAATGTTTGTGTTCCATGTGTTACCGGTAAGATCAGAGCTGCCGATGACGATGCTACCGGTGCAAACACCGTATGTGCATACCAAGGAACACAACACGAAATAACGGCGGTTGGCGCATATGCCTTCCGTATTGATACCCTTGCCAACAATGCGGCGCTTACCATTCGGGTTGGAGAGACACATACCTTTATTCGAGGTACTGCTGGAGATCCATTTCGAATTGTAACTGCTGAAGATTGTGCTGGAAAGGGCTGTGATTTGGGTCAATATTCTGAGTTGCCTGCTTCCTCGTTGGGGATAGACGATTCAGAAAAGGACACAGCAGTAACGGTGTTTACACCAACTCTGGCGGGGTTGCATTATTACATGAGTACCACCACTCCATACAGGAAGGGTCGTATCTATGTGAAATATGAATTCTGTACCATTACCTACCCAGAGACCATATTGACACAGGGTTGTGAATTGAGCGGTGAAGTTACCCTATCGGGTCCACTGACTATTAAATTTGCACAGGCCAGACTACGTGCACAGGAAGGAGATGTGCCACAGATTACTGCTGCCAGTGGTGCAAGGCACTTTACGGTAAGTGGTGGCCATAAATTGACGCTGGAAAATGTAGACTTGAATGGAGGACGCGGAGGAGAGGGTGGTTCTATTCTAGTAGACAATGGTGAAATTGATGCCAACAATGTGAAATTCACTGACAATGTAGCCTCTTCAGAAGGAGGGGCCATCCGAGTGAAAAACGCGGCAAGTAAAGTGACCCTGAATAATATTCTATTCGATGATAACCAAGGTTCAGCGGGTGGTGCTTTATCGATCAAAGACGATCTGACACAAAAGGTGGAGATCCACAATTCGGACTTTAAGAACAACCGTGCCTCAAGTGGCCATGGTGGTGCTATTAGCACGGCTGGTGAAGTTAACATTACGGTTAGTAATTTTGAAGACAATGCGGCAAATGCCGGTGAAGGTGGTGCTATTAGTGCAACCAAAGATGTTACAATGACAGGCTCGTCCTTTAAGCGCAACAGAGCCTTGAAGGGTGGAGCCATGAGAGCATCTGGAAACAAGGTTGACATGTCCAACATGGTAATTGAAGCAAATGAAGCAGTGGAAGAAGGTGGCGCATTTAATGCGGAGAACTCTGAGTTTGATGTAAAAACATCTACAATCACAGGCAACAAAGCCAAGCGAGGAGCAGCCTTTCGGTCACGATCGACTGGTTGTACCACCAACTGTAAGAAATTAAGAATCCGATCTTCTTCTTTGGAAAACAACGAAGCCACTACCGATGGTGGGGCGGTTGATTTCGATGGAGATGCCAATGCGGAACCACAATTTTGGGTCCAAGATTCCACCTTGAGTGGAAACAAAGCAGCTGGACAATCCAGTGATTTTAAGAAGCGTGGTTCCAAGGTTAAGATTAAAGCGATCGATTCCGTGATTGGAAACATTGATGGTGGAGCAGTAGATTCTACGTGCGAAGCCGGTCAATGCGATGGTCGTGCCCATTCCACCTGTGCTTCAGGAACCGTCGGGTCAAAATGCGAATGTGATGGTACTTCAAGGCATTTGGATGGAGTAGAGTGCAAAGAACACAAAGTGTGTACTGGTTTGGACTTGGATGTAGAAATTCGAGGACCGGACAAGTCACACAATCGATTGTGTGGAACCAAAGACATTGCCGAGATCACCCATAAATTGGATGCTAAAGGTAAAGAATTGGCAAACATGATTGAAGCGAAATTGGTGAGTGAGGGGGTTGCTGCCGACCAAGCATATGCTTTGGCGGTAGAGGTGTTTGGGGAAGTTAATAAATGTGAGTAAACAATATATGATTATTTTATATACTTATTAGTGATATGCATCTTGTATCTAGACTTGTAATTGTCTTCTCTATTTCTTCGTATGGCGTATCTCCGGTGTATCATCTTTCCGATGTCTTCAATCGCCTTTTCCAAGTCGCTGGTCTTTTTATCTTCCAATACTATCCACGCTTCCTGAATCTCACCATTTATTGACACGTGATGTTGGGCGATGGAACAGTCGGTTCTGGTTTGAGCCTTTCGTATTTTTTCTAACCATTCTTGGTCGGGGGTTTTCCCGAATTTATCACACTCCCAGCTGCTAAACCATTTGATAATGCCACCGCGGTGAGCACTTCGTACAACTCGAATGGCCTTGTTACACCACGGTTTGTCTTCCAAGTTTCCGCGTATCGTAACAACATTATCCTGAACGACAATACACCCGGGCGCTATGATTTTATTAACTAGCTTTATGTTTCGACCCCTTTTACCAATGAGTTTACCCAAATTTTCAGGAGGAACTTGTAGTGTTTTCGTATCCATTTGTATATAAAATGATAGACTTAAATATGTTAAAATTTAAAACTTATTTTATCAAGCGCTGTATTAAAGGAAACTGCTTCGTCCCATGCTCCCTTTTCGTATTGATGTTCTACGATGGATTTAATAATCAAATCCATATCCCTTCGTTGCTTTGCTATCATATAGGATTTGTTTCCCTCTGACCACCCTTCGTTGTTACTGGCTGCCAGCGATTTCATCAGTAATAAGTTTTCTCTGGACAGGACTTTGTATGCTCCTAACCTATCCGTATCAACATCAAAGTGCTTATATCTATATTGGAACATGGTCACCGCAAGGTCGATATCCAGTCCACCGACGGATGAAAAAGTATTGTCCGAATCGGTAGATAGACCGTCTTTGTCTAATTCTTTTCCACCAAAGGTGTTTAGTTTATATCCCCCCCTTTTTAGTTCCTTGTAGTCCTCCATGGAAATCATAAAGTCGAAATCGTGGCCGGTGAATCGCATCTTGTAGTGTTCCATGGCGCCGCCACCGATAAGTATAGGTGGATTAATAAAAGCATAGTTAAGTTTTCCCATTGCTTCGTTGATCTTGTCTAGTAAACACATTTACTCTAAAACAATCGTATAAATATACTATAGATATACACAAATGTCTACTTTCCCCAAGCTTAACATAGACATCCGTGATTTGACCAAGACAAAGAAGTTACAATTTGTCATCCAACCAGAACCGGAGCCTCCGCCAAAACGCGTGAAATATAACCGGATGTACTATGCAATACCACTTATAATATGTTGTTTCTTTGTATCCTATATGTTTTCCACACCGGCCAGAAAATTGCGAAAGATTATACGCATGTCTTGTTCCATTGCAAACGGTAGACAAGTCTGTTCGGCGTATGGTGAAGGGGAGTATGTGGTCAATGCCAAGGGTTGTAATAGTTTTGAATTTAACGGTATACCCTTCACCGATTTAATGAACAATGGTAATTATCGTATACCATCTTCACCGGACATGTCCTTACATATAATAGACCCATGTCCTACCATAGTGGCCACCATTGATACAACTATTTTGGCACCATACAGAGAGTATGCAAGGAAGGGCATGCCATATACCAAGAGGGTAGTGTGGATAACGGACAATTGCTATGAGGACTTTACACTAAGGATCGGTCAGGAGATGGTTTTTGACAAGACCCCCGTCTCCATGATAGACCATGTTAAGCTTGGGAATATCACTGCGTGTACCTACGAATCGGTTGGCGTGTCGGGCCAGTTGCTTATTTCTGGTAGAGGCTGTGACAAACCAATTCACATTTATAGTATATAAACTCGAAATTATCATAGAAAATGAGTTTAACGGATATGTTACATCATAAGCTGGTCAGTGAAAACGACACGGTATTTTTCACTTTTAAAGGGAATCATTTCACGGCAAAGATATTGCGCGGTGGTCTTATCGGGGAGTGTGATATGAGCTATTGTGGCAAGACAAGAGCTATTCTACAAGGAGTTACCGCATTTACCTCTCTCACCGCGTGGACAGAAGCCTGTCTACAAGATGTATTAGAGGAATACTACACCAGATATTCATCGTGGAAAAGAGTAAATCATAAGGAATCGAAGCGTAGTATGGGGGATCTGAGAGACCAGTGCAAGCTGCTATCTAAAAAAAGGAAGCGGGAAGATGAAGTTCCCGAGTTGTATAAGGAAGTTTACCGTCTTCAGCAGACCATTGTGGACATGAAAAAACACATTGAGTGCTGGGAAAGTGGGAATACGCCTTCGCCAAAAGACTGGGAAGTGAACAGTATCAAACCAGATTTGCCAGTGTCTCATAGGAAAAATGAAGCACAGATGAGAGTACAGTATATAGCCATGGGCCAACCCAGAGGAATCGATTTAGAATTATTTAATATCTTACAGTAATAATTTTGCCGTTTCCAATATTCTTCTTTTCTCTGTCAATTCCAATATATCGTTTTCCCATTTCGCTATCGACGATTTAAATCTAGGTGCCTTTACGGTGTTTAATCCATGTGGGTTGTCCGGATCAGTCCGCAGGGTGTGGTATTTACATATATAATACCACTCCATTTCATCTGCCCATGCGCACCTTCCGTCTTCATCGGCAACTGTATCCCTTTCTTCTAGTATTCGGTATTTTGCCAAATAATGGGTCGATAATTGTAAAGTCCGGTCGAACTCTGTATCACTGTTAGTTCTGTGTTCATAATCACGTTTCTTTATGTCTTGGCGGGTTTGACCAACGTATAGATTAATTGTCTGGGGTTTGCCTAGGACTTCCTGTTCCATGTAGTATAAATATATTACATAATGCTGCTGTTTTTCTTCCAGATCATCCAAGTTGGTAGTTATATATTCATCGATCGTTTTTTGAAGTCCGGATATAAATCTGGACCTTTTCGATGGCGGGTTTACTAATTCCGGGATCTTAGGTTGTGTAAATTTACGCTTCGCTGTGACAATTTCACTCGTAATAATGGGACTTGTAGAAGGCGGTTCGGATAAGTCCATCTGACTTAAAAATTGCCGCTTGGTTTCCGGATGAATAAATTTCGGTGTGTCCGAATCGAAATCAATAATTATCGGGCGACCCGGCATCACGCGCAACGTACGAGTGTTTTTCCGCAGGGTTCGCATATAGGTCGTATCTTCACTGTATTCTTCGTCCCCGTCCATTATAGACCCCGTTAATGGGTAATACACTTGGTTGTTTCCAAGGGGGTAATAATTCCTTGAACAACTTCCTCGATGGCCTACCGACTTGGTACAGTGCCAAGCGCGATAACACGATGGGAGAGTGCTGGTACATGTGTATTTGCGATAGGTTATTATAATATTGCCAACGATGCGCAATCTTTCACCGTGTTTTATTTCGAACCCCCCTTTAGTGAAATATGAGGTGGGGGTTTTGCAATGTTCCCAATCATAAGTCCAAATGATACCCGCCTGATCATCTGTATTCACCCATGTGCATTTTAAAATATTTTTTTCGGTGAAATAAAACAGGGGGAATTTGGATAGAATGCAATCTTCATGCGGCAATGTCAGTTTACAGAAGTCTTTGCACATCTTTGGGTTGTTGGAACCATTTATTTGTTGGTAATTACCGCAAAATTATAATTTGGATTTGAACAATGTAAACCCATTTTGTCGCGACATGTTTGTTTGTAACATGTGTCGGACCAGTTTGTTGGGCCAACGCTGTACTCATAGTAAAAAATTTAGGCCTATTTACCTGCTAACAATTTCAGAGAGGGCACCCCTCAAACCAAAACATATTTTATTTAATTTAATTACGGTTCATGCTATATTCATGTTATTTACATAGGATATTCATGTACTTATTAGTATAACATGAATAAATTAAATAAAAAAAAAAAGTTTTTCAAATCAAGGCCCTGTCTCTAGAAGAGCTAGTAGGGGAATAGGCCCAAGTATTTTACGCCTGTAATAGCGTTGGGTCCGAGAAACTGGCCCGACATTTTCCATCGCTTTTGTCTTTGCCGTCAAAGGCTGCCTCCGTTGGTAAAATGCAAGCCAACAATGTTTTACGTCTTTTTCCCACAATCTGTTAGTCGTATAAAGTATACACTAATTATTTACACAAATGGGTTTCTTCGGTGATAACATGAATTTATTCGGCGATACAGTAGACATGAAATGGGAAAAAGACCACGATGGCAACTACCACGGCCATGGGTATGGAATGGGGGAAAAGTATATTTTTGTCGGGGAGTACATACATGGCACAATATGGGGAGATCTTCTTTTATTCGATAATGTCACGGGTCAACGTATTCTCAAGGCAGAAATGGAGGATTCGATGGCACATGGTAGATATGAATATTATCAGAATGGAACACTGAGCGAGAAGGGCATGTACAGAAACGGTAAAAAATACTTTCATGTGCGATTCAGAGATGGCAAAATATACGAGTATGGGTTTAGCAAAGACGACAAACTGAACGGGTACGGATGTACCAAAGATAAATATGGCCAGACCTATACCAGCCCAAATTGGGACATGGGTGTGATAAACGGCCTTGGTTGTATCCAAGACACAGACAAGGCGGTTATTTTTTACGGTATATTCAAAAACAACCTGCCCCTGTACGAGTGCAATGAGAAACACGCCATGATGTTAAAATTATGGGCGGAGAGGGAAGTAGACCATATATCGGTACAGTGTGCGGAAAGTGTATTATCGTAATAATTTTATGTATCGTTCATACTCTTTTCGACATATAGACAAAGGTGGTATGTAAGGCATAAACCATACAACCCGGTGGTATTTCACACAGTCTTGCCATTCCTTGTATGCCTCTTGTACTTCCATTTATCATATTACTTTTTAGTGGTTATAGTATCCTTTTTTATAAATGGCGTGGCAAGTAATAGATTAATACAACACCATCCATTCCATATGGCCAAGGATATAGAAACCGGGTGTGATATCTCTATGTAAGACCATGTAAAGAGACCACAGAAAATAGCATAGTACATGGCGGCGCCTAGTGTAATAGGAATATTTCCTACCTTCTTTGTTAGGAAGTGGTTCGATTTGTCGTCGTAATATTTATCTAAATCGTCCAACCAAAACCTAGTATACCAATACATCCCCAATGCCATGAACACACAGTAGCAAATGAAGAGCGCCCGGTTCAAAGGGTCAATATCACCAGCAGCGACTTCAATGCCACGAAGAACAGAATATACCTTTCCCCCATAGTTCATCATAACTACATGTCTCAAAAAGAATTTTGCATCGGGCCAACTGATAAAGCTTTCGGACAACATTTAAACATCATATTGACTATAAATATACTCCCAAAACATAGAAATGATCAACGTTAAAGTAGGCGATGTTATTGAAATAAAACGAGTTATCACCGTAGAGGAAATAAACGACAAGGACCAACAAATAAAGATAAAATGGAAGGATAAAATGGGTACAGAAAAGGTACAATGGGTAACCTATAAAATGTTTTTTATGCTTTAACGAGATTTAATTAAATACCAGTAGTCTTTAACCGTCTCTATTTTTTTGCTTGGATGGTTATCAGATTCTTGCATCAATTGCCACCTCGTCCATCTTGGGTTGAGATGATGCGTCGCATGTATATTTAACCCTCCGGCTAGAAAGGTGAACAGATGTGATTTCGGAAATATATTTAATGCTATATCCTCTGCTGCTTTGGGAGAATCATGGTCCAATTCTCTTATATTTGGATCTACGATGTGCGTTGCAAGTGATAGATATGCAAATGACGACAGTGTGGTAATCCATATTATAGGTAAACAATACAATGGCAGAAATAACATTGCTACTATCAACGGCAATTTGGTCAGTTCTTCCACGGGTTTTGTATCGTGTTTGGACAACAACAGTTGCTTTATATCGCCCAAGAATGAATTGCTATCTAATATCATACCATCATCTGGATGACCCGGGTTGGCGTGGTGAAATTGATGCTCTAATATCCAAACGCGTCTGGGCATAACAATACCATTTAAACATACATATGATAATATCCGGTTCATCTTTGGGTACGATGAAAAATTATCATGGGCACAATCGTGACCTATACTTACCATGGCATACAATGACCATCCGAATGGTACACATGTAAGAATGTTCAGGGGGAAAATGAGTGTATATGTTGCATAATAGGATGCAACTAGTATTAAAACATATAGAAACAGATGAATATAATTCAGTGTGTACATTTAACAGAATATAACCGTATATTTATACCTCACCGTCTATTCCTTCGTCGTTTACGTAACCATCTATAGTGCACTATTTCTGGACCACGAAACAATTTCAATCGTCTGTCCATGATTGATCCGATTACTTGTCTGGTACCGGCTCTGGTTGATATATTTCTGTCGTGTATAATATGTTTTCGATGGTGTTTATAAGTGACAGTTGTAGTAAGTCCCACTTTGCTATAATTGCTGCTTCGAAGGTCTATAATTATATCGCCAATCTTCAGGCCACTAACATACGTTTCATAAAAATGTTCCTTTTCAAACATGTGTTTATAATAGAATTTTGAGTTAAGTCTTCTGTTTAAACATAATTCTATTTTAAGTCTATCCGAAGCTCCTAAAAAATCAACTATGTACAATACCAATTCATCGGCCAAGTCCAATGGTGTTTCCCCCAAGTTCACCTTCCGCCGGATTCTTTGATCCATCAAGTATATACAATTCTATGAAGAATTGCATGGTCATAAATAGTACCAATGGAATAATAATCGGACATTGGCGGACCACGCGCTCCATTTTGAAAATGGACCTACCATTATATACTATGCGCGGGGAGGGTCGGGCCACTTTATTGACTCGGGGCACTTAGAATCATCATTGCGCATGCCAATATTCCGAATACGATAAGAAAGTCTAACATATGTTTAGAAATAAAAGTATATATAAAGGTTTAAATTAGTAAAATGATTGGATTTAAACATACTTTTAGCGCATCCGAGGCAAAGGATCACCGCGATAGTCTTTTAAACAAGGTACCTGAAAAGTATAAACCTGAGATAGAACAACTATACGAATGGGTTACAAACTTGGATTTTATCCACGCAGTGGAAAGCAACACCAAAGAGCAATGGGGATTTTGTAATCGGTCTATGGACAGCGCCCCTAACATGTATATAGAAAAGCGGGTGTTGGTTGCAAAACACGGAGATACTATGGTGGCGAGTTACCCAAAAGCCTCGACAAATAAGCCCACCTGTCGCCTATGTGAAGAGTCGTTGGCGGAAAGCATAGAATATAAAATGAAACACGTAGTTGTATCGTGTCCATGTGGTAGAATGTATTGTCATGAGAAATGCGCTGACGGTTATTTATTAAAAGAACCACAGTGTTATGTATGCAAGAATTATTATATCTACGACGCTAAGAATTCAGCGCTGAAAGCCACGATTGTAAATCGGAGATAGAAATGGGTGGCCGCTCTTGGAAGAATCCAAGTTCTCCTCTACAGTAATAATAAATAAAGGATATAACTGTTTTCATTTTTTCCCTCAATTCATCGGTGTTTTGAATCTGTTCTACTGTGATATTCTCAAAATCATTCTTTAAATCGAAATTTTCATTTTTATCACTGTATGCAATAACCGATCGTATCAAATGAAAAATATCATCCTTGTTCCCCTCTGGTTCTTTTTTCTCCCCCAAAACGGTCCATTCGGGCGTGGTCACTGAAAAATCAAGGTCTTCAATATCGGAGGATTTTACATCTGAGCGTCTCCTCTTTCTAGAGGTTTTGGTCCTCTTTTGTTCCAAGAAAGACTCTGGAATATATGGCAATTCGATGGTTCTTCGCCCCGACAGTTTAACTTTACACCTGTTATTCTTTGGAACCTGTGAATATTGTATTCCCGGAAAACAGGCTGTATAATATTTTTTAGGTAGCCTGTACACGGTTTCTGTTTCATCGATAACACCGTAGGAGAATTTATCATTTAGTTTTAATATAAAGACGTGGTGGGGACCAATAATATCCTTCACTTGTTCGGATTTGAAACGACATGGTAATTCTTGAGCCACCCATAAAATAGTTTTGTTTTTCAGTGCCCCGTGAGTGATTGTGTGATTATACCATTTTGTCCAACATTCTTGGTTGGCTCGAGGCAATGGATAATGAGAAGTCATTTATTACATGTTGGTTTATTTATATACCCACGGTGTATCATATAAATTTGGAATCCCAGACCGAAATGAAATGGTCATCGTACCATTTGAGGAATCGACTTTATTCCAAACCGAATCATAATAATGATGAATCCGTATTTTGGTTTTTTCTGCCAAAGCAAATCTAGCCATCATATCACTGTTTGCCTCTCCTGTATTTGGAATAAACATGTCCAACGTACGCAACGGCTGATCGTTCACCAATATAACAACTCTGTGAAAAGATAGCGGTGGACCGTTGAGCTTCACCACAGCATGTATTTCTACTTCTGTTCGTTCTTTGGGGGTAAAGGTGTTTTTTATCTCGTCATAAGATATTAAAGGGGTACCGTATTTTCTAGAAAATGCCTCAAATTGAAAATCTGTACCGGTGTTTTGTGTCAAACCCGTAGTTTTCCCTTTCCATAGAAGCAACCATGGTGATTGCGTAACAACCTCATCTCTCTTCCAACGCAACTGTATTTGAACAAACGCAAAAATCAATAGGACGGTCAATATACGAGTACACATCATTTAACAGGATTGCTTAATCATATTTATACTGTAGGATTAAAAAAAATATTGTATATAATACATTCTTTATATAGTTTAAATGAGAAGTCTAGTATTGCTACTACTTGTCAGTCATGTTTCCGGTTTATCGCCGGTTTGTAGGAAAGGGGGTCGTCTTAGAAGTGATCTTAATTTCAAATACACCTATAAAAACTCTATAACGGGAGCGGCAAAGGATATTGACTTTAGTCAACGCGACGGGGAGTATATATATTGCGACGCCGCGGGAACACAAGTTCACACCGGGGCGTTTAAGGCCACCACATGTGAATCCGTTGCCAGAGCAGAAGGTCCGGGTATGGATCGTTTTGGTTGGGCCAAGCAGTTGGCGGTTGGTACCAAAGGCTCTATCAAAGTTTTTGCCGGCGATGTCACCGATGCTTCACCTACAGAATTCACTACCGGCGATGAGTGTGGCTCCAGCGTAAAGATGTCTCTTGGTGGCCATTACATGGCAGCAGTATGCAAAAAGGGTATTAAAGTATTCCGTTACGATGGTACCGCATGGTCAGAACACGACGATATTGATATGACTACCGCGGCAATTGATCTGGAGTTTGACGCCAGTGGTAACGACCATTTTGTTTACAACGGACAAAACGATACAGATATCTCATTATGTACAAGTCAATCTTACAACTTTAAACGGGTCTCCGGTGGTCATCCGCTCCGTGTAGTAAAGGAAAGCGAGTGTACGGGGTGTGAAACGGGTACGCATAGTTTTCCTAGCTCTTCAGTTACGAACTGGGTAGACGTAAATGGAGACGAGAGCAAAGCATTTACATTCGCCGAAGCCGGTACATACTATTATTTATGTAGTTCTCATGCCAACATGGTGGGCAAGATCACCGTTTCATCCTGTTCCTTAGACCATGAGGTCAAGGTAGATCTAAACCACGAAGACTACATGATTGTCTCCAAGCCTTCAACACAAGAGGTGAAAATATACAAATTGGGTGCTGTTACTCAAGAAGTACAATCACTCGCCGGTGACGGCGAAGTCGCTGCGGCAGTCAACTGTAGGGGTTCTGTCTTTGCCTATAAATCCGGTTCCTCTGTAAAGGTGAAACAATTGTCTCAAAAAGACGGGTCGTGGTCCGATTTGGCCGATATTTCAGCAGACGCGGTGTCTTTATCCATGTCCAATGACGTCATGGCAGTAGGCCTTACTGACAAGACCAAGGTCTATATGTTTGCAAATGGTGGAACGCAATACGCTGAATACAAATCCATCGATATCAAAGGTAACAAGGTGTCCATTGAACACGATGACTTGGCTATCATAGACGATACACTGGTCTATCTTCTCAACGATGGTCCAAGTACCAAATGCTTGGCACTACAGAAATTAGACAATGGTGTATGTATTGACTGTGGAGCTGGCCACACCAATGCACACGATAACACAGAAAATACCTGTAATATCATACCATGTTCTTCTTCACAATATGCTCAGGGGAACACCTGTTACAACTGTCCAGTGGGATCAACCAATCCAGCAGGACCGGCCACAACCGACAGTGTGTGCGCATGTCCCGCGGGGAAGGTGTTTAACATGGCTACCCTTACCGCCCCGAGCTGTGACACCACTTTTTGTTTGGAGGATGAGAGGGTCGCTGGAAATGCATGTGAAGCTTGTCCAGCTGGTTCCACCAACGCTGCCAATGACGATGCTTCTGGTGCGAATACCACCTGTGATGCAACCCTCTGTGGTGTGAACGAACATGTGGTGAGCAACGCATGTGCAAACTGTACCACCGGGTCTACCAATGCAAAGGACGACGATGCTTCTGGTGCGGATACTGTATGTGATCCCGACCACCAGTGTTTGGTCAACCAGTTTTATACAGAAGCAGGGGCATGCCAGAATTGTCCCGATGGATCAGAGAAGGTAGAAGCGATTTCCAATTTAGATGGGGATACTTCCTGTGATCATATCATCTGTGCGGAGAACGAGAATGTCGTGTCGGGCGGCGCTACAAATCTTCAATGTGGAACCTGCCAAGCAGGAACTGAGAGACCAGCTGGTGATGATGCCACGTTGGGTTTGACCCAGTGTTTGTGTTCGGCTGGAACCGACGGCGATGGTACGACCTGTACCGCCTGTTTGGCCAACCAAGACTCGGTAGCCGGTGAACCATGTAAATGTACCGCCGGTCATGAGAGTGGTTACCTGTACACTTCTAATGAGAAAAAGTACGCGGGTACCACCTGTGGAAGCGAAGGAGACTGTGAGTCTGCTTGTTCGGCAGCTGCTTCCTGTGAAGGGTACTCTAGAGCAGGACTTGCTGCCAGTGATTTGTGTGGAGTTGGTGGCACAGCTAATCCCAATAACGCGGGCGACAGTACCGGCTCATGTTCCTCTGCTATTATAAAAACAGCTCTTGCAATGGCAATGGATTCAAACAAAGATTTATATGTGTCCGCCAAGTGTCAAATATTAAAGATATCCGGAGGTGTTGTATCACTGTTCTTGGGTCGGGAAGTTCCGAACACCTGTGCATTCCCAGCTGTTCCGGGGGTCGGGTCAAACGCCAGTATAGCATCCGTAATGGATATGAAATTTGACAGTCAGGGTAATTTAATAACCATTTCAAATCAACAATACTTAAAGGTAACACCCGATGGTACAATGACGGTGCTGGCTGGCACTGGGGGTTTCGATACAACCGATGGTAATAGCACCTTTGCAAAATTCAAAAACCCAGAAGCATTTGATTTTGATGCCGCTGGAAATATTTTAGGCGTGGACCGTTCCTCTGGTAAAATTCGATCCATTACTGCCAATGGGGATGTCACTACAGAGTGTCCGGGTGTAACACTCAATAACCCGTACGGGGCAGCGTATTCTACCGATGGGTCAAACATTGGCTTATTGTACGTGGCAGAAACGGATGCCGACAAAATTAGTCTGGTGAATTTAACCGATTGTTCTATTTCGGTTTGGAAAACAGAGGCAGGATGGAAACCACACAAAATAAGGCTAGATGGTGACCATTTGATGGTAGCAAGATACGACAACTGTTTCGAAAAACGTTTATTGTCAGATGCCTCTGTGGTAGATACCATCGGAGTATGTGGAACCAGTGGAGATGCCCCGGGAAGTGGGTCTACTGCTCGTTTCGGTAAACCGAGTAACTTTGTGATAGATGGACTGGATATTTACATGGTAGACAGTGAACCAACTAACAAAATCAAAAAATTATCCCCGGAATATTTATACGGTGCAAAACAGGCAGATACCGGTGGTATTTCCAAAGGTAGATCCATTGGTTGTGCTACTTGCCCGGCCAATTCCAATTCATTGCCGGGTGTGGCGGTACAAACCTGTGTCAAAAATGAAGATGCTATCTGGTACGATGAAGTAGTCAATGGCCCTGCCGATGCCGGTGCATGTGTCAACGGTCTCTACTGTAACACAAAATCGGCCACAAATGGCGCGTGTATTTCGGCATACGAAGACGGCGGTGTTCTACAAGCTACTACTTCTTGTTGTCGATTGGAGAAACCAACCAAATGCTTGTGTGACGAAGACCACCGGGTTTCTTCTGGTGCGTGTGTTGCATGTGCTACGGGTGAAGTAAGACCAGCCGGTGACGACCCTGACAATGGTAATACCTATTGTAATACACAGGGTCTGACCTTGGCATTCACAAACAATGGAAACAGTGACTTTGTGTACAATGCACAGAATGATCCAGATATTCAATTAAAGGTTGGTCAGTTGTACACCTTTTTGCGTGATTCAGCTGGCCATCCATTGCGTGTTGTATCAGCAGCAGATTGTCCTTCATGTAGTACAGGGACATGGTCCAGTTTGCCAACAAGTAGTGTTTCGAATGTAGACTCCGAACAGGGCTCTGCCAATATTGTTTGGAAACCCAGAAAGGCCGGGACGTACTACTACGTCTGTACTTCCCATCCGGACATGGTGGGCAAATTGGTGGTAACATGGGAAGCCTGTGCATTGGGTGGGACCAGAGGTGCCCTGTACATTGGGGGACCATGCCAATTTAACTCTCAGGTTTCTCTTAACGGTCCAACCAGTATTAGTGTAGCCACTGCTAGATTGCGTTCCAGTGAAAATATCATCGTTAGCATGGACAGTTCGCTGGCCTCTGCTATTGATGCCACTATATGGCCTTTAAGTATTTCTGGCATTGAGATCACTGATATTACTACGGACAATCCATTTGCAAAGAGTACAACCGGGACCATTGATCTGAACGGAATTTGGTTGCAAGACAATGGGAGAAATACTCAGTCTGGTGCCATGTTTAAAACGGATGGGGGTGGTATTATAGCACAAAATGTAGCAATTGATAACACAAAGGGTGATATTTTTGAAGGTATTAACGGTGGAGATGTATCGCTGGCAGATTCTACCATTAGCAACAGTGGGAATGTTATCAAACAGAATGGCGGCGCGGTTCTTGTACGTGGAGTATCTGTTACTGGTGGAGGAAAATTGGCAGACATTCAAGATGCTACAAGTGTGTTTGAAGATGTTACTACCAATGGAGGAGAAGGAATCGATGCGGTGAAATCATCGGTACAGATTGAGAGGTCAAACTTCAAGGGTCACGCTAGTGCCCCGGTGAAATTTAATTCGAAGGCTTGCTCTGCTAGCCAATGTAAGCGCGAACTGATTGTAGAGAACACGGTGTTTGAAGACGCCGCTGCTTTGGACATTCAGACCGATTCGGCTAATAAACCGAGGGTTAAAATCATAGAGGGTAACTTTACCAACTCTGGTTCCGTAGTTGCCTCTGAAGGAATAGACTTGTATGTGATCGATGAAATCGAGGGGAAAGAAATGACTACGGCAGAAACCAAGACGGAGACCTGTTTGGCATACCAGTGTTCCCATAAGCCCTTGGCGACCTCTTGTAAAGTCGAGGCTGGGAAGGGTACAAAGTGTGTATGTGACATTGGTGTGGCGACTTACAATCAAGCCAATTCGACCATGGAAAAAACTACCACCGTGAATGATATTTTAGCGATGTTATTTGCTACTGGTGGTAGTGTGGACCGAATTGTGAAATTGGTAGACGAAGGAGTTCGTTATATTCCAACACAACCGACCTCTGAAGCAGCCAAGTCTAATATTTTATTGACCAAGCCGACCAATGCGGATGGTGAATTTCAGTCGGAAAAAACCATTCTAATGAAACCAGACACAGGTGTAATCTGTGCCACCTTTCAAACATGGATGTGTACAGAGCTAACCGCTTGTCATTATGCCAATGGAACCATGACAGCGGACTGTGATGGTACAAAAATCCTGAATGGAACCTCGAACACCAATGGCAATATCAACAGGAGGAGACTGTTTCATAATCGTTTCTTTAAATTAAAAGCGGTTCACCCAGAAGATCCAAATTGCGCCGGTGCAATTGTCAATTTGAGACAACAATGCCAATCTGGTTCAGTATTTTACAGCAGATGTGTCCAAGATGCACAATTTCACCACGATGTGTGTAAATGTAAACCGGGATTATCTGCCAATGTGGGGGGAACAGCGTGTGTTTCACCTGACAATTTGTGCAAGATCAACGAAAGAGTTTTGAGTGGAAGATGTGTCCCATGTCAAGGTGATCTTACCAACAAAGCCGGGGATGACCGCAATGACCGCACTACTGGAGACACGCCATGCGATGATGTAATATGCAAAGAAAATTATTACGTCTTGAATGGAGAATGCGTTCACTGTGCTGCCGGTGAATTTAATTTGGCAGGAGACATTGCAAAGGAAGCAAATATAGACCAACCTAACACCGTATGTTGCCCAGCAGGAACATATGAATTTGAAACAACCTCAACCACACCATTCCGAACATGTAAATCATGCGCGGACCCAACAGATGGAATAAGGGCACGTTTTGGTACGACAGGCTCGGGGTTACATTGTTGTAGAGGGGATAGATTGGGTAATAATGCCATACAGTGTGACAGAATCATGGAGTATTACAGAAAGGTTTGTCAGAAATCGGATACTACGTGTCCGGCTCAAAATTACAGTTAAGTATTATAAATATAATATATCATCTTATAAAAATGTCTACCTACACAGAAATACAAAAGACTATGTTTACATGTGAAAAGGGTCAATGTGTTAAATTCAAACGGAATGGTGTGCATGTAGGGTGTGAAATATTTTCAACCCATGGGAAAAGTATGTTGATTGGTTTTTATCCCAAGGGAGGTGCGAAAATATTATCAACCATTAAAAATGTACTTGGGTGTATCGAAGACGCGGAATTATGGGTTCCTGACCCGTTGTTGCAACAAGAGGACGCCGAATATATACCATACGAAGCAGAGTTGACTAAAGAGGCGGCAAAAACCTTCAACGATGTTTTTTGCTCTGCCAATGACAAGCTGGTGTGTGAAAATACGTATGCAAGCGATTGTCAATTTATGGAATCTTCCTCCGGTAATTCCAATCGAATAGCATGTCAAACGCATCATATACAATATTCGTTGGTGGGAACAAACTGTCGGTCATTTCTTGTTGCAATGTTCGGAGAAGGTCTACAAAGTGCTATAGCGTTGATACCCAGATTTGGTACTAAATTAAAATTATAATTATTTATAAAAGGTAGTATTTTTATATTGACTCGCTACATTCTTCATTGTATCCGCGTGGGAAGACCCCCGATTCTTATGATAATGCTCTGCTACAAATTTCGGAAAAGTTCCAGAGGCGGTACTTGTTCGAGGCGTGCTGTTGTAGGCTTGAATAGTAGAATTAGTCGCTTGATTCACTGCTTGGGTCGGTGCATTTGGATCCATCTTTATTATTACCTTCCTCTCTATTTATAGGCATGTTTTTTAAAAGTTTATATACATCCAGAGGCGACACATGGTCCATGTCGCAATCAAATTCAACACCTGCCGCCCTTAAGGAATATAATACCAATTGTGCACAATAAAATCTATTTGGGTTGGGAGAGCGGAGTGTTACTGGACATAGAGATAAAACCGCCCTGAAATAATCATACGGTTTGCCCATATTCCTTATATAGAAATTTACGAGGGAATCGCTTTGTTCCATTGAAATTTTGATTGGTATGTTATCGTATATTGGTTTTTCTGGAGGTCGAAGGTAAGGATCCGTTACCAATTCAGACAAATACCTACAAGAGACTGTTCCCCCCCAGTTAATATAAAAGCAAACAATCAACTTGCCATTGTATCTTCTTATACGATTCATTAACACTTGAACATCACCCGGCGAATGAGACCCTTCGATATATTGTGTTAATTGTCTTCGAAAGGTAGTGGCCGTAGTATGAAAGGACAATTCTACATGGCAGTACGTACGTGGGATATAGTTGAGTGGGTTTTTATATGGCCCGACAGGATTGGCAAAGCTGACATCGAGTTGCATTGTTTTTGGAATAAAAAAGGACATATATAAGGGAAAAAATTACCTCGTAAATGCCGCGGCGACGCCTATCTAGCGATGGATTTCGCTTATTTAACATGGCGTATATGCCAGAACCTTCCAAAATCCGCCAAATGTTGTCGTGTTTGTTTCACTCCGAATACGATGATAAATTGTTGGAAATGGCCGAATCCTGTGAAAATGCATCCAAACAACTGTTCGCATGTTCCGCAGATCCGATCAAAAAAACCATGGTCAACAAGTTTATTGACAATTCAATCTTCAATGTGATTTATGCGATTTTATCAAAGGATAGTCGCATGGCAAAGGCATTTGAAATGCGTCAAAACTATCGGTATTTTATGGATGTGTTGGAGTTGGCCCACCGCAATGGAGATCACAATACCGCCATCATGTTACGGGCAGCGTTGGAACACCACGCGCTTAAACAGATGAAGTTTAAAATGAGGAAGAAGGACACCCAATTGTTGGAGACAATGGAGGAAGAGTATGGAACATGGAGAAATTGTTATAAGAATCATTTACAGAAAATGATGAACACCGCCGATATGGAAATATTCCCCAGTATGATGGTGATGCAAATGCATCTAGCAAGACACAAAGCATACAGTACCATCGGGAACTGTAAATTGAAATATCAACCCCTGTACATCCAAGGAAAGATTGGTATGTATGGTATGAAATATATAACGGAGAACTACGAGGAAATATTACCGTTGTACGAACAACCACCGGTCAATAAATCGGCGGATTTAATATTATTGGCACAACAAGCGCGTTAAAATTTTAAATATTCTATTTCTATACCACAATCCCTGTACGCCTGTTTTAAATCAAATATTCTTTTAACATCGGTTTTTTCGAATAATAATTCGATTCGACTCAGTGGTATATCGTATTGGGTATCACCCTCTTCGGACTCGAATAATATATTAAATCCGCCACCTAAAGATTCCTCGGTCTTACTATCCAACAATTCGGGGATATATTCACCGTTGATCTTACCTTCATACAATTTTCCGTCCCATAGAGCCTGTACTCTGGTTCCAATTACATATGAGTTTTCATCGACTTCTTCTTCCTTACTTCCTGATGTTTCAAATTCCGAATCGTAAACGATGGAATTAAACGGCGGACCACCAAAATATTTATACAGCTTTTCGTAGTATGATTTACCGGATATCCATTGCTCCTTCGTGACAACGTATAGGATAATTAACCGAACGGTTTGAACCAACACTTCTATTGGTATATTGTAAAACACCTCATCCGAATATTTATTATTGCTGGGTTTGGTAAACCGTACCAATATTTGTTTGACATACTTTTCTAACAATTGAGGGTTGGGGGAAGACCACATGTACCTAGGTGATTTAAACTCCTTTAATTCTTTGTCACGACGTCTTAGATCATAATTTGTAAAGCCTATTTTGATCCCTTTATCAAGCTTTGATTCTGTCATGTACAAGAAACCGTGCCATAATTTTTCTTTTTCAAAGCTAGGGACTCCTAAAAATAAATTACTACTTAAAAATGTTTTAATATCTATATTCATTTATCTGGTGTAACCGTTTTATTTATACTCTGCAATTTCCGTACCTGTGATCGAAGTTTGTTAACACCTCTTTTTTCTTGGCGAATGGCTTTTAACTTATCCATTCCACCCGGGGAGGCAAGTTCCTTTATGGTCATAACCTTCTTATCGGGGGGCTTGGCTTGTTTATCCAAATTTTTCATTGTTATCTCCGTTAATCTTTTCCTCGCAGCGGCCGATGGGGGCGGCTCCACCTTTGATAGGTCAATGGTATGTGGCGGTAAGGCCGGTGGTTTTCTCCGCTTGGACTGTATTTGACTCCTCAGGGCTTCCATAGACTTTCGGTGTTCTCTTGGAATGCCTCGCTTATCGTGCATTTGATTCATATGCAACAGAACATCCTGTGCTTTGGCATTCTGTGACCACGAATTTCTGTTTTTCATGTGACGATTTACCGGTGGTGGGTTGTCCGGTGTAATAGACCTTCTTCTCTTCAACTCGTTTTTCTTTTTACATAAATAGTGTTTACATACCAATGTAATCACTGCCGCTGCCAGTATTCCCATACATACCCACAGTGCGGTTAGGTCTGGAGGGACTGATCCAATTTCATTGGTGTATGGTTCCTTGGTTGAATTCGTTTCTACATATATATAGCGCACGACGGACTCTTCAGATGATTCGCGACCTTGTGGGCTCTTTAGTTTTGATTCACCTGTCGTCGTTTTATATGATGAACTTGTCGTGGTTTTGTAACCTCTTAGAGATGGAGTTGGAGTATGGGTATTTACTAGGGTTGTTGATTGTACTGTTGGGGA
>Ga0315320_10000607_pt1 | contig 29637 bp, 18 predicted proteins | sample M140m21515metaG_FD_203458 | JGI IMG/M metagenome (GOLD analysis project Ga0315320, IMG submission 203458) | Ammonia-oxidizing marine archaeal communities from Monterey Bay, California, United States - M1 40m 21515 | ecosystem: Environmental > Aquatic > Marine > Coastal | place: USA: California... | reverse complement strand
CGCCAGTCGTGTCCTCTTGTTCGATGGAGCAATGGGCACAGAAATCTACAATCGAGGGGTATTCATCAACCGCTCGTATGATGAAGTCAACCTCACGGGCCCCGACATCGTGCAGGAAATCCACCGCGCCTACGTCAATGCGGGCTCGGATGTCATCACAACCAACAGCTTTGGAGCCAACCGGCTTCGCTTGCTACCGTTTGGTTTGGAAGATCGACATGATGAAATTAACGCAAAAGCGGTTCGACTGGCACGGGAGGCCGCTGGCGACCGTGCCTTTGTTGCCGCATCCATGGGGCCCATTGGAGCCCAACTGACACCCGTGGGTAGAATCAGTCCCGGCGAGGCATTTGCCGCCTTTCGGGAGCAAGCTGCAGTGTTGTGCGAGGAGGGGGTGGATCTCTTCGTCCTCGAGACGTTTGGTCAAACCGCGGAGCTCTGGCAAGCGGTACGGGCCATTCGAGGCATGAGTGACATCCCGATTGTGGCATGCATCACCTTTGCACCCACCACCGATGTCTCTGGCCCAGACGACCTTGCACCCGAGCGAGCCGCAACCACCATGCGTGAATGGGGCGTGGATGCCATCGGCACCAACTGCTCCAATGGCCCGCGCGGCGTCCTCGATATTATCGAACGGATGGGTGCGCACACACAGCTTCCCATCGCCGCCATGCCCAACGCCGGACTTCCACAAGTCGTCGAGGGTAGAACCCTCTACTTGGCGGGTCCTGAGTACATGGCCGAGTACGCAAGACGCATGGCGCAAGCCGGAGCTCGCATTGTCGGTGGATGTTGCGGGACCACCCCGCAGACCGTCAAGGAAATGCGGACCTACCTGCAATCGATTGCCCCCATGCAGACCACGGTGGTCGTATCTGCATCCACGGAGGAGGCGCCTGATGTCACCGAACCCGTCGGTACCGAACCGGTTCCGGTAGAGGAACGAAGTGAGTTCGCTCGCCGACTCTTGGGTGGAAAATTCTGTATATCCGTCGAACTCGATCCCCCGAAAGGTGTGGGTGCGGACCGTGCTGTACAGGGTGCAGCCATGCTCTATGAGGCCGGAATCGATGTGGTCAATATCGCGGATGGACCTCGGGCTGTTGCCCGAATGGGCCCATCGGCGCTTTCTCATTTGGTTCAAAACCAGACACCCGATCTCGAAACCGTCGTCCACTACTGCTGCCGCGACCGCAACCTACTCGGAATGCAGATGGATTTGATGGGAGCCCATGCCGTCGGATTGCGCAACATCCTTGCGGTCACCGGCGATCCCCCAAAAATGGGTACCTATCCAGACGCTACAGCCGTCTTTGACATTGACTCTGTAGGGCTCATCAACTTCATTCAACTCATGAATCGAGGGCTGGACTTCTCAGGAAAGCCCATCGGCGGTCAAACGGCGCTCTTCGTCGGTGCTGGCTGCAATCCGGGTGCTGTCGATATTGACTTTGAAGCCGAGCGATTCGGGCGGAAAGTAGAAGCTGGAGCCGAATTCTTCTTTTCTCAGCCAGTCTTTGATCTCGATCTACTCGAACGCTTTCTCGAAAAGACAAAAGCGTGGGCCGATGTCCCCTTCATGGTGGGCATCATGCCGCTCGTCAGTGCACGCAATGCAGACTTTTTGCACAACGAAGTTCCGGGGATGCAGATCCCAGAACCCGTGTTGAAAGCCATCCATGCCGCGCCGTCAAAGGAAGAGCAGCGCCGTACAGGGATCGAAATTGCACATAAAACATTGGGATCTCTGCGACATCACCCACGCATCCGTGGCGCGTACATTTATCCTCCTTTCGGTAGTTATCGCGCGGTCTTACGAGTAATTGATGGCTTGATAGATACAGACTGGAAACTCAAGATATAGCGACGGTTCAGTATATGCCTTTGCAAATGTACCCGACTTGTATACATTGCCCGGCGAACGTTAACTAACGGCCATTTTGGCCGCGCGTTTCTACACTAAAATAGCTCTACCCAATAGAGGAATGAAACTATGAGTAAGTTCTTTGCGATCATCGCATTTGCCGTCGCCCTTCCTATGTCCAACCCAGCTCACGCATACATCAAGTGTGACAAGATGGAAGATGCCAAAAAGAAGAAGAAGTGCGAAAAGAACACTTCCAAGAGCCTTGCCAAGAAGCGCTCAAACACGACCGCCTATGCGCCGTCCAACCTTGGAGATGCTTTCGCCGAGCTTGACGGTGACAACAACCCGTTCAACTCTGATGATTTCTACTTCGGAGAGCAAACTACCGGCATCAAGAAAGTCGATGCGTTCACTGGCAAGGTGAACAAGGTCGCAGCCACCGTGCGTATGGCCAAGTACATCGGTCACCTGAACAAGACCGACGCCGCTGCGGCTGCAAAGCTTGGAGGCGCACTGCTTCCTGGGCTGATTGCACTGAAGGACGAAGCACCGAAGCTGGTTGATGAAGCCAAGAAGTTGGCAGGCGAAGCGACCACGTTGGTTGACAACCCCATGGATGCTCCCAAGGCCATTAAGGCTCTTGGTGGTGCCGGAGCGACCATCGGCAAGGCCGTGGCTGACATTCCGGGTGCCATTACTGCACTTAAGCCCATCGCTGGCGGCGCAGCTGCAGGCGCTATCTCTGGCGCAATGGACAAGGCCGCTGGCGCCGTCAAGCAAGCAACAGATGCTGCTGGCGACATCAAGGATGCTGCTGGCGACGTCAAGGAAGCGACAGGCAAGTAGCCTGACTGCGATCAGTTTCTGATCTTGAGGGGACCGGGAAACCGGTCCCCTCTTTTCGTTGTTGGGCTTGTTCTTGTCGAACTCCCAAATTCGTTCCCGCACACGGTAGAGTACTCTCCCGTGCGAACGCTTCCCGATATACCGAGTGGAACACTGATTGGCCCCTACGAAGTGGGGGCTGAGTTGGGGCGTGGTGGTATCGCCGTGGTCTACGAAGCCCACAACGCAGCCGCACCGGACCAAGGCCCTCTGGCAATCAAGGTCGCGTTCCGCAACAATGAGAACCGCGACCGGAGATTTGTCCGCGAATTTGAACGTCTTCGTGTCATCGCCCTTCCGGGGGTTGTTCGGGTCTACGATGCGGGAACGACTGAAACCCTCATCTGGTATGTGATGGACCAGATCGAAGGGCAACCCATGAGTGGGGCCCTCGCAGCCGCACCCAACTTAGCGGAACGAATAGCGATTGTATTGGAGGCCGGTGCACGCATGTTTGATGTGCTCGCCGGGATTCATCGTCTTGGTTTTATTCATCGAGACATCAAGCCGTCCAACATCTTGATCGGTCCAAACAATGAGACCCATGTACTTGATTTTGGTCTGGTACGGCTTCAAGAACGGGGTGACACCCTCACCAGGGCTGGACGCTTGGTTGGTACGGTCGCCTTCATGTCTCCAGAGCAAACAACGGGCCTTCTATTGACCCCCCGTTCGGACATCTTCAGTGCAGGGCTGGTCCTCTATGAAGGATTGGTGGGCCCGCGCCCAAGACCACACAAGCAAGAAGAATGGCTTGGGCGCATGTGTTTGCAACAAGTCACTCCGATGGCGATTCGAGAGCCGCGAATTCCACGCGCCTTATCAACCGCAGTCGACCGCATACTGACCATCGATCCACATGCGCGACCCACCGCGAGCGAAGCCGCGACCATGCTTCGGAACGTGGCCGCCGGGCGTCTCCGGGCAGACTGGCCAAGCCCACCCCGATTTGTCGGCCGCGAACGCGAAGTCGATGAATGCTTCGCCGCGTTCGACAATGGCGCCAAGCGACTGATGGTGGTCGAAGGCGATGTCGGCACCGGCCGACGAAGACTCATAGAGCAAGTTCAGCGCCGCGCGCTGCTGTATGGCACGCCCAGGGTGACCGGTATCTGTCGCCCACACATTTTGGGGGGTGCGGTCCAGCAGGTACTGGCCGAGCTCTTTGCTACGCACGCGGATCCGGAATGGCGCGTGCAGACCGGTGGCTCCGATGTGGGCCCCCTGCTGTCTATGTGGCCCACCCTGCCTCTTCCCTCGCCACCCGCCACAGAAGACGTCTACACCGTAAATGAAGTCGCTCAGGCCGCAGCAAACACAATCCACCGAGGCACCGAATCCGTGGGTCTCATGGTGGTCTTCCAACGTCTCGACCAAGTCGACAGCCTGACCGCTCGAGTCATCCAAATGCTTCTTCGAAACATTCCGGAAAGACTCGCAATCTATGCAACCATGGAGCCTCGCTGGGCTTCTCCACGGGCCAAAAAGCTGGTAGACCACCTGGTCTTCAGTGATCAAGCCAAGCGGGTCACACTGCCCGACCTCAGTAGTACCGAGGCATCGGAACTGGCTGCATCGTTAAACGACGACAGTCCCATGGATGCCATCCCCGGCGGCACTCCCCAGTTGGCGCTCGAACACGGGCTGAAGCGGCTCGCCGCCAGACGCGGCGAAAGCCGTCCATCATTTCCAGAGAAAATGGCCGTCATTGGCCTTTCCACATTTCCACTCACCCGTGGCGTTTTGCGATTGCTGAATATTGATCCTGACGGTGCGCTCGAGTCGGGAGTCCTGCGAGAGGTTGGGGAGCAACAATACGAACTGGCGGACAATCGACTCCGACAGCGGGCTCAATCTCTTGTCGCCAATCGACGAGAAAGTGAAGATGCATTGGCGGATGCACTCACTCGGGCTGGGGTGGGTACGTCATACTGGAGCAATGTCACTCGCCACATGATTCATGGGCGCGATCCACATCGGGCGCTTGCTCCCGCAATTCGGGCCGCGGTTCACGCAACAGAAGTGGGACGCTTTAACGACGCCAGAAACTGGCTCATGGCCATTGACCCCATGAAGCGTGATCACAACGACCCCACTTACCGTGCCTTGCGATTCGAGCTTTCCTGGGCGCGGGCGAGAACCTCACTGGCTACCGATCTTTCCCGTTTACGGGTCGATCTGGTTCAACAAGCCCGATCTCGGGCAAAAAGTGAATCCGAACATGGCCGGTGTGACCTGCTTGAAGCGGAGCTCTTGTTGCGGCAAGGCCGGGCCGATGAGGCCATCCAACAGCTGCTGTCCAACACCGAAAAGGAGACGGCCGTTCAACAGGGGTGGTGTCACCTCACGGTCGCGCGCATCTATCTGGACCGGGGAAACCCAGGGGCTGCACGCAACCACACCGCCCAGACACAACCACTCGGTAAAACCCCTCAACGTGCCCTGCTTGGTATTGATCTCGCGCTGGCTGAAGGCCGAACTCAAGTGGCCATTAAAGGCTGTAGACAAGCCATAGCACGGGCCACGGGAGAACATCACGACCCCATTCGTGGCACATTCTTACTGCGTCTGGGTATAGCGCTACTGGAACAGGGAGACCGAATGGGCTCCACCCAGGCCGTTCACCGTGCGCGAGATCTTTTGGTGAGACACGGTCATCGCTCACGGCTGGCTGAAGCCCACCTATATGAAGCCATTCTGGCCATGGGGCGTGGGCACCCGAGGGCGGCCAGGGTGCGTGTAGATCCCTTGATCACCACAGCACGTGCCTTCTCATCCGAGCGACTGCTTTCCATGGGCTGGGCCATGAAGCTGCGGATTGCGTCCGTCATGAATGACAAAGCCGCGGCCCGACTGGCCATCTCAGGTCGGTCAACCCACAGTTCATCGAGTGAAGATATCTGGCGAATGGCACTTATCCGCTGGTATCGGTCGCAGCAGGATCTTCCTCAGGCGATACAAGTGGCGGAAGTCAACCGTACACACACCCACGCTTCTGTCGCTCTGGCCATGGAAAAAGCCAGCGCTCTCATCGCAAGTGGACGGGCCGATCAAGCACAGCAGCTTCTTCAGTTTGCACGCGAAACGAGCGAGAAGAGAGGGTACCGCGAACTCCATACGCTGGCGCTCATTCTCTACGGTGGGACCCAAACTGGGCATGAGGAAGAATGGTTGGAGGCACTACACCGCGCACGTTCAAGCCCATGGCTCGAACTCTCTATGACAGCATTGGCCATGGAAGGCAGACGTCTGATGCTGTTGGATGAAACCACCACAGCACGGGACAAGTTTCAGAGCCTACTTGAGCGCGCAGATCACCTCGATCATCACTACCACCGTGTGATCGCCAACGAGGCCTTGCTCACACTCTAAGAGCGAGTTGGTTGGTATACAGCCGCAGCGGGAATCTGAATCACCGAATTGGTCTCAAGAATGTATCCACTGAGTTGGTTCCCATACACACAACCGGTGTCCAATCCCAAGGTTCGTGGACGATGGTCTTGCAGGCCACGCATGGCATCATGTCCGTACAAGACCAACCGCTCCCCCTGATACAGTTCCCACCAAAATGGATGGTTGGGGTCGGTGTCGTCAGGCCACCGACGGATGGTTGTGGCCTCCTTCCGAGTGGGTTCCGCACCACTGGGGTTTAGTCCGCCATGCACCGCCACCCAGCCCGGGCCCATGATGGTCAGCGGCAAAGATGCCAGCCACGCAATGGCTTCTTCTGGAGCACGAACATCACCCTTCCGCGCCCGTTCGATCACGGCAATATCGTGATTGCCGAGAACAGACTCAGCATTCCAACGTTTCACCAATTCCCATGTCCCATCGGGGTCAGGGCCTTTATTGAACACATCCCCAAGCAAGATCACCCGCGTCGGCTGTACGCTATCGAGCATCACGCCCAACTCGTGGGAGCAGCTATGAACGTCCCCTACAAAGAGGGTTCTGCTCATGCGTCCGCATGAAGGGACTGGAGTTTGACCACCTTCAACTCACCCGCTCGCTGAGAGTCGATGGCACGAACAGCGGCCATGGCAGCACGCAATGTGGTGATACATGGAACCCCAAATCGCAATCCAGCGAGTCGCATGGCTTGCTCGTCATACACACTCTTCTTTCCACTGGGTGTGTTGATCATCAACTGAATCTTTCCATTGCGAACATGATCCACAATGTCAGGGCGGCCTTCTTTCACCTTGAATGCCACCTCACACTCGATACCCGCCTCATGCAGTGCCGCTGCGGTCCCCCGAGTGGCCCACAACTGAAATCCCATGTCGGAAAGCGGTTGGGCAAGCGCCTTCAACTGCGGTTTGTCCCGATCGCACAGAGAGATAAAGACCCCGCCTTCATTGGGGAGGCCCTGGCCCGCGCCAGACAATGCCTTGGCATAGGCTTCGCCAAAGGTGCGCCCAATCCCCATGACCTCACCCGTGCTGTGCATCTCCGGCCCCAGAAGGACATCATTCATATCGAAGCGGCCCCACGGAAACACGGGAGCCTTGATGAAGTAGATCGTGTCATCGGCAAGCGGGGGCAGCGGCCCCAATTCGGAGAGCGTTTTACCCAGGCATAAAAAGGTGGCCATCCGAGCCAGCGGTACGCCGCGGGCCTTGGAAACAAAGGGCACCGTACGGGATGCGCGAGGATTGATCTCAATGACGTAGACATCCTCGTTAAGGACGGCAAACTGCACGTTCATCAAGCCCACAACACCCAACCGAAGCGCGGACCGAGTCGCCACGTCGATCATCTCTGCCTGGTTCTTTTCAGACAAAATGACGGGAGGAATGACACAGGCTGAGTCACCGGAATGCACACCCGCCTCTTCGATGTGCTCCATGATGCCCGCCACGTAGACCGACTCACCATCACACAAAATGTCCACGTCGTATTCCACCGCTCCACCCAAAAAGCGGTCAAGCAGAACGGGGTGATCTTCGGACACCTCAAGGGCTTCATCGAGTGCGGACTTAAAGTCATCCTCATCGAAGCAAATGGCCATGGCGCGACCACCGAGCACATAGGACGGACGGACCAACAGGGGAAAGCCAAGCGCTTCCTTGGCCGCAATGGCTTCTTCTCGGTTGCCGGCCATGGCACCCTGGGGCTGACGAATGTTGAGTTCGTCCATTAAGGAATTGAAGCGTTCACGATCTTCGCAGAGATCGATGGCATCGGCCGGAGTTCCCAGAATGGGGCCAATTTGATGGCTAAGCTTCAGCGGTGTCTGACCACCAAACTGAAGAATGATGCCCTTGGGCTTTTCATGCCGAAGCACGTTTTGTACGTGCTCCATGGTGATGGGCTCAAAATACAGCTTGTCCGACGTGTCGTAGTCGGTCGACACAGTCTCCGGGTTGTTGTTCACCATCACGCTGGTAAAGCCCGCGTCCTGAACGGCAAAGCTCGCGTGGCAGCAGCAATAGTCAAACTCCAAACCTTGACCGATCCGGTTGGGCCCATTGCCCAAAATCACCACACGCTCAGAGTCGGAACCACCCGATTCGTCTTCTTCCTCGAAGGTCGAGTACAAATACGGAGTGAAGCTTTCAAATTCAGCAGCACACGTATCGACCCGCTTGAACACCGGCACAATGCCATCGGCATCGCGACGGGCGCGCACCTCAGCTTGCGTGGTTCCCAAAATCCGAGCCAAGAAAAGATCGGGCATCCCCAAGCGCTTCGCTCGGCGAAGCTCAGCCGTTGACACATCATCAAGAAACCGGCCAGAGAGCTGCTCTTCGAACCGAATGATGGTGTTCATCTCGAACATAAACCAACGGTCGATGCCCGTTAGGCGATGGATATCGGATGGGTCCCACCCACGACGCAGTGCCTCAAAGAGGGCGGACATGCGGTCAGGTGTGGGAATGGCAAGCCGTTCCGTAATTTGCTGATCATTCCACGGACGTGCGTCGGGGTATCCACCCTCAAGCGAGGAGATGGCCTTGAGCAGCGCTTCAGAGAACGTTCGACCAATCCCCATCGATTCTCCGACCGACTTCATGGCCGTTCCCAGGATTCGGGAAGCACCTTGGAACTTTTCGAAGTTCCAGCGCGGGAACTTGACCACCACATAGTCGAGCGTTGGCTCAAAACAGGCCGGTGTCTTCTTGGTAATGTCATTATCGATCTCATCGAGTGTGAGACCAACAGCCAGCTGCGCGGCGATCTTGGCGATTGGGAACCCCGTCGCCTTTGAGGCCAAGGCCGACGAGCGGCTCACCCGAGGATTCATCTCAATCACAACGATGTCGCCATTCTCAGGGTTCACCGCGAACTGTACATTCGACCCACCCGTCTCGACACCCACGGCACGCATGACCTGCATGCCCACGTTTCGAAGGGCTTGATACTCGCGGTCCGTGAGGGTTTGAGCAGGAGCCACCGTGATGGAGTCACCGGTGTGTACACCCATGGGGTCAAAGTTTTCAATAGAACAGATGACGATGACGTTGTCTGCAACATCGCGCATCAATTCCAATTCGAATTCTTTCCAACCAATGATGCTTTGTTCGATGAGAAGCTGTGAGGTGGGCGACAGGTCGAGTCCGCGCATCACGATCTCACGGAACTCATCCATGTTGTAGGCCACACCACCGCCTTCACCACCGAGTGTGAAGCTGGGTCGAATGATGGCGGGCAGTCCCACCTTATCCAACAACGCCGCGGCCTCCGCGTAGGTGGTGGCCACACCGGAGGGCGGCACATGCAGACCCTCTTCAATCATCTTGGCTTTAAACAACTGGCGGTCTTCTGCGAGTTCAATGGAGGCTGGGCGGGCACCGATGAGCTCTACATCAAACTCTTCTAAGATGCCCGCTTTGGCCAGATCCATCGCCAGATTGAGACCAGTCTGTCCACCGACGGTGGGAAGGATTGCATCTGGACGCTCAATTTCAATGACCTGGCGGGCAGCGTCTGTGGTGAGCGGCTCGATATAGGTCGCATCCGCTACAGATGGGTCGGTCATGATGGTCGCGGGATTGCTATTGAGCAAGACCACACGATATCCGAGACTCTTCAATGCCTTACAGGCCTGGGTCCCTGAGTAGTCAAACTCGCAGGCCTGACCGATAACGATAGGGCCAGAACCGATAACCATAATGGTCTTGAGATCACTTCTCTTTGGCATCGCGAATCTCCGCTGTACAGGACGCGCCCACCCGACGCTTCAGTGGCGCCCAGCTAACCGATTGAACCCACTCGATCACGGCTTCGACAAAAAGCCTTCAATTGCCTTGTTGAATGCACCCACATCTTCCACATTTGGGCTGTGACCAATGCCCTCCAGAAGCTGCAGTTCTGCATCAGGCAAGTGCGCTGTCAGCTGTGTGGCATTCTCGATCGGACTGAGTCCGTCATCGGTGCCATGAAGGACCAGAACTGGACACGTGATCTGACCCAGTTGGTCACCCATATCGAAACTATCCCACGCTTCCCATTGCCGAGCCAAGCCGACGGGGTCCGAGGGGTACCGCGCCTTCCATCGCGCCAGAGACTGAATTCTCTCCGGGTACCGTTCTTGATACGCTCGACCGAATAACAGCGGCGCGATTTCCTCAGCCCACACGGTCTCATCGGCCCCCCGGACGGAGCGGAGAACCCGGTGTGCATCGATATTGCCGGGGGTATGCAATACACCGCCGGCACTGGTCCCTCCCACAACCAACCGTCGCACGCGTTCAGGCCAACCGGCCGCCAACTGCTGGAGAACACGCCCACCGAAACTCAGTCCAACCGCGTCCACTTGATTCAGATTTAGCTCGTCCAATAGACGAATCAGATCGGCGGCAAAATCTGCCATATGGACCGGCGTATCCACCACATCCGATCCACCTACACCCCGATGATCAAAGGTCAGCACTTGGCGGCTGCCCTTAAAGAATCGAACCTGGTGAGAAAATGCCGCTTGGGCACCCCCCAAACCATTGACAAACACCAAGGGAGTTCCACCCGGTTGGCCCGACAATGTGTAGGCCAGATGAGGCGCTGTCTGCGTGACCGACATTCAGCGCTCGTAGGCCAAACTCGGGGACAACCAACGCTCGACGGTCGCCACATCCAACCCACAGCGACGGGCATAGTCCTTGACCTGATCGCGGTCGATCCGCCCCACGCCAAAATAGGTTGCTGCGGGGTGACCAAATATCCAGCCACTCACACTGGCCGCCGGGAGCATCGCCATCGATTCCGTTAACTCCACGCCCGTGTGTTGCGTGGCATGCACCAATTCAAACAAGAACTGTTTCGCCGTATGGTCTGGACACGCCGGGTAGCCCGGAGCCGGCCGAATTCCAGAATAGGACTCTGCGATGAGGGCTGTGTTGTCCAATTTTTCCGCGACCTGAGTACCCCATAAGGACACCCGTACCCGCTTGTGCATGAGCTCCGCACTCGCCTCCGCTAGTCGGTCTGCAACCGATTTGAGCAAGATGGATTGATAATCGTCATGGTCCGCTTCAAAGGACTTGGCACGCTCTGCAACGCCCCCCCCGGCGGTGACACAAAAGGCCCCAACCCAGTCAGGCATTCCCGAAGGTGCCACAAAATCAGCCAAGGACAAGTTGGGTTGTGTTCCCGACTTCGCTCCTTGTTGACGCAGACAATGGATTGTTCCCACCCGTTCTTTCCGGCTCTCATCGGCATACACTGCGATGTCATCGTTCACTGTATTGGCTGGAAATAATCCCACAACCGCCTTGGGCTGAATCCAGGATTCCGACTCTATTTGGTTGAGCATTGTATTGGCATCGGCCAGCAAACTGCGCGCCTGCTCCCCCATTCGCTCGTGGTCCAGAATGGCCGGGTACCGACCCTTCAACTCCCAGGCATGAAAAAATGGGGTCCAATCGATATAGGGGCGCAATTCTGAGACAGACAGATCGAATACATGAAGACCGGGCTGTTGCGGCGGCACCGGAGGATGGGCAGTAAAGTCGATTTGACGTCGGTTCTTTCGGGCCACGTCCAAACTCACCCGACGTCCACCCGTAGAGCGGTTTGCCCGACGGACACGCACTGCCTCGAGTTCCGCTGCCACCGACCGAATGAAGTCGGGTCGATGGGTGTCACTGATAAGCTTACCCACCACACCGACTGCCCGAGAAGCATCCACCACATGAACCACCGCACCCGTTCGCTCTGGATCGATCTTGATCGCTGTGTGGACCTTCGATGTCGTCGCTCCACCGATCAACAGTGGTAGGTCCACACCTTGGCGTTCCATCTCCGAGGCCAGAAATACCATCTCATCCAGCGACGGTGTGATGAGACCAGACAGTCCAACCACATCAACGTCTTCGGAGCGAGCGATGTCCAAAATTTTCTGTGCGGGGACCATGACACCAAGGTCCACAACTTCATAGCCGTTGCACTGTAAGACCACGCCGACAATGTTCTTTCCAATGTCGTGGACATCGCCTTTGACCGTGGCCAGCAAAATCTTACCTTTGCCGCTCATGCCCTCTTTCTCAGCCTCTAAGAACGGCAGTAAGACACCAACCGCTTTCTTCATCACACGGGCACTCTTGACCACCTGAGGAAGGAACATCTGACCGGCACCAAACAGGTCACCAACCGTATTCATTCCGGCCATCAAAGGGCCTTCGATGACCTCCAACGGGCGGTCATAGCCCTGTCGTGCTTCTTCGGTATCGTCTTCGATAAATCGATCGATACCATTCACCATGGCATGCCTGATTCTCGCTTCAACAGTGGTCTCACGCCATGAAAGGTCTTCAACTCGCTCCTTTCCCTTGCCTTGAAATTGAGACGCGAGCGCGAGCAAGTTGTCCGTCGCATCATCACAGCGGTTCAAGACAACATCCTCAACCGCTTCTCGCAGGGCCGGATCGAGTTCCTCCATCACAGCCAGCTGGCCTGCATTCACAATCCCCATGTCCATGCCGGCCTGAATCGCATGAAACAAGAAGACCGAATGCATGGCTTCTCGCACTGCATCATTTCCACGGAACGCAAAGCTGAAGTTGCTGACACCTCCGCTGATCCGGGCTCCTGGAAGGGTGGCTTTTATCTGGCGAACGGCTTCGATAAATGCGACCCCAAAACCGTTGTGCTCTTCAATTCCTGTGGCCACCGCAAAGATATTCGGGTCAAAAACGATGTCTTCGGGTGGAAACCCAACCTCTTCGGTCAGCAAGGTGTAGGCCCGCGTACAAATCGAAACCTTGCGCTCCACAGTCTCTGCCTGACCCTGCTCATCAAAAGCCATGACAATGACAGCGGCGCCATACCGACGAACCTTTCGGGCCTGCTCTAAAAACTGCTCTTCGCCTTCCTTCAATGAGATTGAATTCACGATGCTCTTGCCCTGAACGCATCGAAGTCCAGCCTCGATCACTTCCCAGCGAGAACTATCGATCACGATGGGGACACGACTGATGTCGGGCTCTGCAGCCACCAGATTCAAGAAGGTCTGCATCGCCTCCACACCGTCGAGCAGACCAGCATCCATGTTCACATCAATCAGCTGGGCACCGCCTTCCACTTGCTGCCGTGCCACCCGGAGCGCCTTTTCATACTCTCCAGCCTCAATCAACTTCCGAAAACGGGCTGATCCGGTCACGTTCGTGCGTTCGCCGATATTGACGAACAACTGCCCTTCCACACCGATGTTGGCCACCTCGAGGCCCGAGAGCTGCATGAATGGAGACGGGTCCACAGGCTGTCGGGGAGGAATGCCCTCGACCGCTTCTGCGATGGCCTGAATGTGCTCAGGAGAAGTTCCACAGCAACCGCCCACAATGTTGAGGAGTCCGGAACGGGCCCATTCAGCCATGTGTTCAGCCATCAGTCCCGGACTGTCATCGTATTCACCGAGTTCATTGGGAAGACCCGCATTCGGATAGGCACTCACCGCCACATCTGCCACCCGCGAGAGGGTCTGCACATACGGGCGCAAGAGATCGGCACCCAATGCACAATTTAAGCCCACGCAAATGGGGTCTGCATGCCGGACCGATGCCCAAAAAGCTTCGGTTGTCTGCCCGGACAAGGTGCGGCCACTCGCATCGGTAATGGTCCCAGAGATCAACAGGCCCGGACGTTCTTCAACGGGCATTGCATCCAATACTTCACTGATTGCATACAGCGCCGCTTTGGCATTGAGTGTATCGAAAATAGTCTCGACCATAAGAAGGTCGGAACCACCCTCAAGTAAGCCTTCAGCAGCCTCTCGGTACGACTCCACGAGCCCACCAAAGTCCACATTTCGGTACCCTGGATTCTCGACATCTGGAGAGAGAGATGCCGTTCGATTGGTCGGGCCAAGTGCTCCCGCAACCCACCGAATCTTGCCCGTCTCCGCCTCGACCACATCTGCGGCTTCTCGCGCAAGCCGTGCAGCCTCTCTATTGACTTCACGCGAGAGCGGAACGAGTCCGTAATCTTCCAACGATATTGAGTTGGCATTGAACGTATTGGTTTCAATGATTTCCGCACCGGCCCGCAGGTAGTCGAGATGAATCTGTCGAATCAAATCCGGCTGAGAGAGCACCAAAAGATCATTTGCACCTTTCAGATCGTGATCATGATCGGCAAAACGGGCTCCACGATACTCCTTCTCCCCCAAACGATGTCGCTGAATCATGGTACCCATCGCGCCATCAAGCACGACAATTCGTTGTTGTAGGGCGGCTCGTAAAGCCTCGGCGCGTTGGGCTCTGTTCATGGAAGCAAGCCTACCCCATCACCCGTCGACTGTCGGCTGACGAAGCGTCAACAAGGTGATTTCAGATGGGACGCCCACCCGCATGGGAGGTCCCCAGTAGCCAGTGCCCGGATTTACATACACCCAGCCGGCCCCAAAACGGTACAGGCCGCGGCTGAAGGGGTGAACCAATCCGACCAACAGGTTCCATGGAAACATTTGTCCACCATGGGTATGGCCGCTGAGTTGCAAATCAAACGCATGGGCCTTGGCCGCCACACTGCTTTTGGGCTGGTGAGCGAGCAGCATCTTCACATCACACACTGGGGCGCCCGCAAGCGCAGCGGCAGGGTCACTCTTGTGTGACGGAATCATCCGACCCGCACTGTGGTCCGTAACGCCGGCGACCAGAAGGGTTGCATCGCCTCGGCTCACCACTGCATGACTGTTGAGCAGTACCTTTGCACCCAAGTCCGCCATCTTCTTGCACCACGCACGCGCACCCGAGTAGTACTCGTGATTTCCAGTCACAAAGAACACTCCGTCTTGCGCCTTGAGAGCGGCAAGCGGAGCCACACCGTCGGAGAGATGCTCCACCGAGCCATCCACAAAGTCACCCGTCAATGCCACCATGTCTGGCTGTAAAGCATTCACAGAGTCCACAACCGACTGGGCAAACTCTGCACCGATTGTCGGTCCAACATGTAAATCAGAGACCTGCGCGATTCGGTAGCCGTCTAGTTCGGCCGGCAACCCATCAATGGGAACATCCACCTCGACCACATCGGGAGAGCGCCGGGCCGCACGAACGCCCCAAATACTGGCAAACCCGGCGGAGATCACCACACCCCACCGAACCGCACCCAACAAAAACTTTCGGCGGTCATCGTTCAGGATCGAACCTCCCGACACCCCCTCAAACAGCCGTACGCCGGCCCAGCCCAACTCAGCAAACAACAGGCCGGAGAACAAAAATGAGAAGACACCCATCCCACAGTAAACAAACCAGAACAGCGGTCGGGTCGCATCGGTGGGCCCCACCTGCCGAATCAACGCAAAGCTCACGAAGGTGGCCGCAAAATGAAAGAGCAACAAACCCCAGACCGCTCCCTGTGTCAGGGGTCCGGCAGCGGTGGACATACGCCACCCTACAAAGGCGTACGCACTTCCAAAAATGGTGAGAGCAAAGAGAAAAAATAACATCGCAGAACGTCGCTTCAGGCCGACACTCCAGCCACTTCTAAAAACCGTTCAAGCACCAAGTGGGCCGAGTCATGCGGTCCGGGAGACGCTTCTGGGTGGAACTGTACGGCAGCAATTCGAAGCTGCTCATGCTTAAAGCCCGCCAGAGTCTTGTCGTTCAAGTTGATGTGGGTCGGCACGCCACCCGCCGCTTCAATGCCGGCGGTATCGACACAAAACCCATGATTCTGGCTGGTGATTTCCACACGACCTGTTTCCAAGTCCCGCACCGGATGGTTGGCCCCACGGTGGCCAAAACCAAGCTTAAATGTATTGGCGCCCAACGCTCGGCCCAACAACTGGTGACCGAGACAAATTCCCACAATGGGCTTGTGTCCGATCACTTTCTTGATTTCCGTGACCATGTCATCGAGCGCGGCGGGATCACCCGGCCCATTGCTCAAAAATACAAAGTCGTTGTCTTTCATCCACTCTTCCGCCGATGAATCGCAGGGAAACACTTCTACACGAAGGCCAGCAGTCTTCAGAAGTCGAAGAATGTTGCGCTTCACGCCACCATCCACAACCGCCACCGAAGCGCGTGCATCCGTAGGGTCGGCATACAGATACCGTTTCTTCGTAGACACCACTTTCACCAATCCACGCCCAGACATGCCTGGCCATTCCGCCAGCTGCTTCTCTAAATCTACACGGCTGGTGCCATCGGTCGAGATCACGGCCTTCATGGCCCCCTTGTCTCGGAGGTGTCGCACAAGCGCACGGGTATCAATGCCTTGAATACCCGGAACCCCCGCTTCACGGAGATACCGATCCAAGCCTTCCGAAGCACGGTGACTCGAGTAGCGCCGGGAAAGCTCCCGGACGATGTATCCACTGACCCAAACTTTTTCGCTTTCAGGATCGTCTGTGTTCACACCGTAGTTTCCGACGTGAGGAACCGTCATGGTGACGATCTGTTCGCAGTACGAAGGATCGGTAAGGACCTCTTGGTAGCCCGTCATGGCCGTATTGAAGACCACCTCGCCAACCCGTGTGGTGCTGGCTCCGAAGGCCTCTCCAGAGAAAGACCGTCCATCTTCAAGCAATAGAATTCCGCCCACTTCGACCCCCGCGGGCGTTTACCCCGTCCAAGCTGGTTACGCGAGCCTGGAGTCGGAGGATATTGTGGCAAAAGACACCAGCAGTTCTGTACGAAATATCGGCATCGCCGCCCACATCGATGCAGGGAAGACCACCCTGACTGAGCGCGTGCTCTTCTATACGGGATCCAGTCATAAGATTGGCGAAGTGCACGATGGGCAAGCCACCATGGACTACATGGCGGAAGAACAGGCACATGGGATCACGATCACCAGTGCTGTCACACAATGCCCCTGGAACGATCACCTGATCCAAATTGTCGACACCCCAGGACACGTGGACTTCACGATCGAAGTCGAACGTGCCATGCGCGTGCTCGATGGTGCGGTGATCGTCATGGATGCCGTTCGTGGTGTTGAGCCGCAAACAGAGACGGTTTGGCGCCAAGCCAGCCGGTTCGACATTCCACGGCTGATATTTGTGAACAAAATGGACCGACCCGGTGCGGACTACGAACGCTCAATGGAAACGCTCGCCAAGCGACTCAAGGGCAACCCAATCCCCGTATGTGTCCCTCTCGAGGACAACCGAGTGGTCGATTTGGTGAACCAAAAAGTGTACTCCTTCTCGGGTGACCGGGGCGAAACCATGAGTGAAGACCCCCTGTCAGATGAAATTCGAGAAGCTACCTCTGATCACCGAGAAACCATGCTGTTGTGTGCCGCCGAATACGACGACAGTCTGGAAGACATTGTACTTGGCGGAGGCGACCCAGAACCAGCGCAGGTATGGGCGGCCCTCAGAATCGGCACCATCTCCGGTGAGATTCATCCTTGCTTTGCCGGGTCAGCACTTCGGAATTGGGGAGTCCAACCACTGCTCAACGGTGTTGTGTCGTTGCTTCCGGCCCCCAAGGACCGGCCTCCGACCAAAGCCGTGGAGCTCAAAAACCAGAGTACTGAGCTTGTTGAAATGGAAGACAAGGGACCCTTGGCTGCATTGGCATTCAAGGTTCAGCTATGGGACGGACGTCGCCATGTCTTCGCCCGAATCTACCGTGGCACGCTGTCTGCTGGAGACAAGGTCCGTGTCGCGGGAGCCGAGAAAGATGAACGGGTGGCGCGTATCTTCGACGTAAACGCGGGCTCAAAGAAGCGAATCGACACCGCTCGTGCCGGACAAATCGTACTGCTTGCCGGCTTGAAACATGCCACCACCGGGGACACCCTCTGCCGTGCAGAGCACCAAGTTTTCCTCGAACGAATCGATACCCGTGCCCCCGTACTCGGATTGGCCATTGAGCCGGAGAGTTCCAAGGATGAAGAGAAGCTTTTGGAGGTGATCGGTAAGGTCTGTGAAGAAGATCCAACCTTGCGGTTTATTGAAGATGAAGAGACGGGCCAAAGCATCCTTTCTGGGATGGGTGAACTGCACCTGATGATCGTATTTGAGCGTATTGAGCGCGAATTTGGCGTCAAGGTACGTGCCGGAAAACCACGGGTCGTGAGTCGGGAGACTGTGCTGGCGGCGGGCACAGCCAACACCACACTTGACCGCATGATTCGCCTCAGCGCAGATGACACTGCCAACCTAAAAGCCCGGGTGGTCGCAAGCTGTAAGCCGTTACCACGGGGCTCAAGTGTCACCTGTTCAACCGAGGCCATCCAGGTCGAGCCTCCGGGCTCTGTACTGAATCGTTTACAGGTAGAAGCCGTTGAGTTGGGCGCTGAAGATGGACTGGGAGCTGGGCCAATCGAGGGTGCTGCATTGCAAGATATTGCGGTCCAGATTGAGACCATTGAGTTGTTTGGAGAGGAATCTTCACCGCAAGCCATTCGAATTGCGGTGGCCCAAGCGGTCCGTGAAGCGATCCGGAATGCCGGTTGTGCGGTCATGCGACCACTCATGAAAGTCTCGGTTGTGGTCCCCCATGAACAAATGGGAAGCGTGTTGGGAGACCTGCAATCGCGTCATGCACTGATTTCTGGGACTGAATTGGACCAAGACACAGCCACCATTCATGGAGAGTGCGCACTCGAAAAGCTACTCGGATACACCACAGAGTTGCGTTCGATGACCCAGGGTCGGGGCCAATTCACCATGGAATTTGCCCGCTTTGACGTGAACTAAGGACATCAAGGACAGCGAACGAGCGCGTCCTCCAGACATAAAGCCATGCACTTATGCTGCACGATAGGGGCCGCCGTTCGGTGTGCCCGCTCAACGGATTCACATATGCGTTCTCGGCCCTTCTCCATCATTTTCCAGGCGACACCGACCAACTGGAATGCATCAACACCGTTACACCCCTCAGCGGAAAACTCGACATAGCAGGTCTTTTTGGCCTGCAACTCAAGGGCGGGAGCACAACTGACTCGCCCCCGTGTACGGGCCTCCTCAGCACAGCGTACGGCATCCATAGGACGTGCAGAAAACTGTATCTGTTGCAACTGAGCCGCTGCGGCGGTGAGCTGAGCCAAACGGGCCTGGGATGCTTCTTTGGCTGACACCTCATCTTTGCCCGTGCCTGTTGCCGCCGCAATCACCTCCAATGGACAGCCCTTGCTCGGCTGGAGCCAGATGGCATCACATCGAAACGGTGTATCCGAAGCATAAGAAAGAGAGACCAAAAGCCAGATCCACACAATCAATAGCCTTGCCACAACCATGAGCGCACTGTGGGCCGTGGTGCCGCTGTATCACTTACGGCAAGCTGTATTTTGTGCTCCCGGTCTACATTGAGATCCCCTTGAAACAAGACTCGATTGTCCAGCCCGCTTCGGATCTGAATTTCGCGACGGCCCACCTCGAATTTGGCATCCACTGTAGTGGCCCCCTCACCCAACTGTGCGATCAGCATTCCACCATCGTAGATGTGAATCGGACCGCCACCCGACTTGATCAACGCGACATGCCCATAGACCACATTTGCCTGGACGATCTTCTGCCGAAACCCTGGGCTGTCTCCAAAGCTGGTTCCGGCCTGAGCACCGTAGGTCAATGAACGAACGCCGCTGACCGCAGCACCCGTCGCGATGGCCGTCGGGTTGCCCGTTGTGACCGCCCGCTGCAGCATACTGGCTCGACCCGTGCTGACCCCGTTGCCTTGCACAATATCACTGGGCCTTGGCCCGCTGGCACGGCCGAGAGTACCCGAACTATAGGGCTGACTCAAATCGCGGGAAGCCACACCCGATGGAGTGTCGGCACTGAAGTCTGTCCGGGCCTCCCCTGGTGCTGGGTTCTGCGTATCCACGGCAGCCGTGACACCCGGCGGGGCCGCACCGGTCACCACAAAGGAGGACCCTCGTGCCCACTGCACGCGAACATCCGCTCCTTCTGGCACACTGATTTTTTCAGTGTGCAGCGGCCTTCCGAGAAGGTCATGAATCGCCAGCGTGTGTTCACCCGCCTGAACGTGAGGAATGGCACTCCGCACATTGCCGATAGAGGCGGGCACCAACATTCCGTCCAAAAACAGCTGTACGGGCTCCGATGCCGTCACCACGATTCGAGCGGAGGCCAAGGCCGGAACCGACCATAGAAAAAGGAATACAACGCGAACCCAACCCACGATTTTAGAGCCTCCGTTTAACCGAGTACCTGTCTCCGAATCGCACATTAAGATCCACCGATATCTCCTCGCCGCCCCAGCCGTCCTTCTTGTCGTGTGCACGGATGAGGACTTTGTCCACCCCTTCCGGAATAATGATGCCTTTTTGTGTTCGGGTGAACGGCTGCTCTTCCACATGCGGGTGACGCAAATGATGGGTGTAGAGCGAAAAGTGATCAGACTTTAACGCCGTGCCATCCGGCAACACCACATCCCAACCATCCGCGTAATCATACCAATTCACATCCTTGTGGGTGACGCTCACATGAAAGGTCCACGTTCCGTCTGAGTCTTCCCGAGCAAAAACCTCGGTCACATTCGCATCACCAATGGTTTTCACTTCAGCGGACGGCGCGGCTTCGGGCTCCTCGACCTCTTCTTCACAACCAAGAAACAAGAACATCGAAATTAGGACGGTAGGGCGCATACCCAGATGCTACCTCATCGACCGCCATTTCGGCGGCGAACCCACCATGCGAGTGAGACAAAAACCCCAAAGAACAGGGCTGACAGGGGCACGGATGCCAATGAGGTCTGCCGTTGTTCGTCGACGATGCGAACCGCTTCCTTGTTCACCAGCGGCGGCGCATTGTCATCTGCCTCTCGGTATGTGGCTTGGTCTTTGTATCGTTTCACCAATGTCGTAAGGAAGTCTGCATCGGGAAGAATATCGGACAGTTCTGGGTCTCGTGTAGTCACACTAAAGACCGTCTCAGCTTCCCCACCATCCGGTGTCGACACCCGAACCCGGTGAGCCCCTTGGACTGTGGGCTTAAAGACGGTACTCGACTCACCGGATTCCGCAGTCTCGATGTCAAAGGGAGTGCGCTGGCCATCCGGAGCCTCGACCCACCCCGTCACTCGAGCCGCCGCCACCGGGCTGTATCCGGCGTCACGAACCAAAGATGTCAATCGAACATCTTCCCCCAACAGAAGGTTTTCTGCCGATGGTCGCACCACCATGCGCCGCTCATCCGGATCCGCAACCAACCACCGGAGCGCTCCCTTCCAAAACCGAAGATATGCCTGATTTCCACGGCCCGTAGCGGCCTCAGAAAAGGACCAGCGCCAGCTTGCATCTACACTCAGCGCCATCGTACGCCCCTTGCCCACTTCTCGAATCGCGAGCACGGGCATCGGGCCATCATCCGTTCGAAGTTCAGGATGCCCAAGAAGCATCGCAGCATCGGGTGCAAGGCCCATGGTTCGATTGGTTCCATCGAGCATCGGCAGCCGTTTCCAGGCAGCAGCGTTGTCTTCAGCCGTACCCGCCAAACGGGTCACAGGATGCTGAAGCCCGGCATCGGTCAACTCAGGACGAAACTCTCGCAAATCCGACTTGTTGGTCGGCACACCCAACTGTACGGGAAGAATGTCCTCAATCGGTGTTCCCGCATACTCACCCAAATCAAAGCTACGGTCGCCACCAACCATCACCAGGGCACCGCCGTCACGAACGAAACGGGCCAAGTTTTCCAACAAAACATCCGGGGCACGCTCAAAGTATGGTTTGTAGTCGAAGTTCTGGAGAATCACGACATCGAAGCTTTCCAACTGTTCGCTGAAGAGATGCTCGTATGGAAATGCGATGAGAGACAGTTCTTCTGGGTACCAACCTGCCGAGAAGTCCTCATGGGTGCGCAAGATGAAGAAACTCACCAGATCCACGCTGGGATCTTCCTTTAAGAACAGTCGAAGGAACTTTTGGTCGTAGCTGGGAGATCCGCACACCTGCAGCACCCGGGTTCGATCCCGAACCACACGAACCACCACCGGTAGGCGGTTGTTTCCGGGAACACCATCGTTGGCCTCCACGGGTACGCTCACCTCCCAAATAAATCGACCCACTTCATTGGGCGTCACTTCGAAGCTCACCTGCCCGGTGCCGCTCTCATCGAGCGAGACCTTGATGGTGTCCACCAGGCGGCCCTCACGGCGTAAGGTGACATCGAGACGACCACCCGGCGGCCCAGCAATGTCCGCACTCAAAAAGAACGGTGTTCGAAGAAAAGCAAAGCCACCCGTGTTGACGGATTTGACCGCATGGTCGATGAGCTGTGCCTGCTGCCCCACTTGATACACCGTGAGCGGTCCAGGGAGCACAGGTAGACTCACCTGCGGGTCCACCCGAAGCGTGTCTCTCAAGCCACCCCTGTCGATTCCATCGGTAATGAGCACCACAGACTGAAGCGACTGCCCCAGATAACGATCCGTGATGGCAGCCAAGGCTGCGCCAATATCGCTTCCCGAGCCCACCCAACCCTCTGGAGAACCCGAACGGATCTCATCGGAAAAGCTAAAGACATCATAGGTGGAACCCAGCATATTGAGAACATCTGTGGCTCTATCCCCACGAATGCGCCCATTTTCAGTCACCGACATTGAGCGACTTTCGTCCACCAACACCACGGAGCGACCGGGCTCTGTTCGTCCTGCATCCTCCACCCATTGCGGGTCGGAGACCCCCCAAACAAGAATGGATACTGCCGCCAACCAGCACCCCAACTCGGCTCGCTTTCCGCCTCCGGTTCGGCGCCAAACAAGCCCAACAGAAGCCAGGGCCAGGGCCACTGCGACAAGAACAATGCCAGGCTCGGTTCCCCACACGAGCACGCCATCAGATCCCAGGTCATCTCCAAGCCACCACGCCATCATTCGAGCCGCCCTTCTCGCATCAACTCCACAACATGGGCAATGTCGTGCTTGTAGTTGGAGGTCAATGCGTAGAGCGCTGTATTGATACCCAGTTTGACCGCTTCTCGACGCTGGAGTTCACCGTTTGGCAAGGAGGATCGATTCCGACCATCAGCCGTTCGATCCAGGGCGCCCGAAAGGTCACATGAGCAAAACATCAGCGGAGCGGTCGGACCCAGTTGAATACCCTCAACCACACCCGTTCCGCGGGTTCGTCCGACGGGTGCATCCAGCAAAAAGAAGCTGCGGTACAGCGCATGGTCACCGGGAAGCGGAGACAGGGAACGGGTGGGGAAAATCCGGCGCACCATTCGGCGGGCGGACTGAGCAAACGCTCCCGTACCGGTGCCGCTGGCGTCGTCTATCAACAGAAACCCACCATACGAGAGATAGCGCCGAAGTTGATTGATGGCCGCATCACTCAAGGGTTCGAACCCTTTTTTACCGACCAACACACAAAACGGATGCGCAAATAACGCCGGATCGTCCGGCGGGACTTGAACCACCGTGGGTTCTGCTTCTACGCTCGTTGCTTGAATGATCTCATGAAGCAATCGCTTCCACGCTTCAGGGCGATGCAACGAGTCCGTACCCAAGTCGAGTTCTGCCACATGAAAACGTACAGCACTGCCAAAGCCCCAGGCGGAAGTCGGCACCAATCCAATGGCACCAAGCCCAAGTAAAACGGCTCTTCGGGTGGGACTATCCGACATCGCGCGCCTCCTCAGGTCTCTGCTTCCAAATCGAATACAGGGCCTGCAGTAGCCCCAACAGTAAGGCCAACCACAAGGCCCATGGTGCGACCTTCACCCGTTTCATAAAACGATCTGGATCGACACGCGCCGCCGTTTCAGCCAGGCTCGCATAGCGTCGAACATCCGATTCGGTCGTGTCCACATTTACCGCCACTTGCACCACGTCAGGTCCAGCCGGACCCACGACCCGATGCGCGCCAGGCTCCTTGGGTGTAAACCGCACCAGCCCGCCTTCCACAACTGCCGAGACCGGTCCCGAAGGTGAAAGAACCCGAATCTTGGCCAACGAGCCTGGAACAGAGAGCGACAGCGGCTGCCCCACGATCCCTTCCGATTGCTGTCCGGCCTCGTCGGTCGGGACACCGAGCACACCCACCATGGACTGAATCATGGGCATAAACACAGCCTGTAGCGGCATGGTTCCCCAGTCCGTGTCAAAGGTTCCTGTGAACAGAATCACGCGACCCTCCCCCACACGACGTTCAATCATCAGCGGCATTCCGCTTTGTAGGCTTAAGAGCGTTCGAACGGAGTCTGACTCTTGATACGGCTCAACCGTGAACAACTGCTGCCACTCGATGCGCTGAAACCCACTCAATCCTCCGCGGGAAAAGGGCGCAAAGAACGGATCGGTCACATCCGGGGTCTGGGTCGGAATGCCCGCCTCACCAGGACCAGCGAGCGGGCGCGGGCGCCGCAATTCAGTGGGAAGCAAGGGAGCCAATACACCGTTGGTTCGATCGGCCGACACATTGTTCCCCAGGCTAATCACCACGCTGCCCCCTTGATTGACAAAGTCGACCAGGCGATTCGCCCAGGGAGCGGGATCGGCCACGTTGGCAAGAAAGACCACCCGATGCAGCGCAGGGTCCAGCATATCGACACCCGATGGGGATGTGATGTCAGGCAAAACACCGCCCGTTAACGATGCCGTCCGACCCCACGGCGCCAGAGCTCTCTCCAGGTAGTACACCTCCGAAGCCACAGCCGTCAGTCCAGGATCGCCATCGACAACCAAGACCCGGCTCGCCCCCACGGTGGGAAGATGAAAACTGGCCAGATCATCGGCCGCCAACCGGCCATCTTCGATCTGAATGGTCCCGATGCCCCCTTGAGCGACCCGCGGAATCGTAAAGCGCTTGATGGCCGTACCGCCAGCCTCTACCTCAATGAACGCCGATATTTCTGTCCCGTCTGGTAACGAAAGCGTGCTCGACACTTCCTGGGCGGTCACGCCGTAATTGGCGACTTCTACGGTGACTGTCCCTCCCTCCGGACCACTCCCATACTGCGCGGCAACAACGGCAACATTTTCAGGAGACTCCGCATAGATGGGGCGAGGCACCAAGGCGCCACCCTGCTCAGTCAGCAAAGCCACCTCGGGCAAGGCGCCTTCAACCACATCCAAGCCCGCTTCATCGGTGAAGACCAAGACTTCCCCCCCCGCACCCGCCAACATCTGCCGGGCATGACGAATACCTCCGGCCAGATCGGTCTTAAACGGTGTTTGGGTAATGCCCTCTATCTGTGCGATGACAGCCGCGTGATCGGAGATCAAACCCGGGGTTAATCGCTCCGCATCGCCCCCCACTCGAACCACACCCACCACTGTACCCAGCGGTAAAGTACGCACGATTGATGCGGCATCTGCACGGGCTCGAGACAGCAATGTTCCCGAATCGGTCTCCCGTAAATCCATCGACATGCTGTCATCAATGACGAGCACCACCGCACCCGTGCCACCAAACTCTGGAATGGCACCCGGCCACTGCAACACCGGTCGTGCCACAGCCAATATCACAGCCGCAAGCATCAACATACGGAGAGCCAAAAGACCCGGATCTTCAACGTACTTCCGCCGCCGCATTTCTCTCGGGAGTCTTCGCAGGAGGAGCATTGCCCCAAAGGCCTTTCTTAGCTGTGGCGTACGTCGAATCAGGTGCGCCAGTACCGGGCCACCCACAAGTACGCCCAAGCCAAGCGCCAACGGTAAGCCCCAAACCAGCGTCAACTTCGCCCCCGAAGAACCGTCCGGATGACACCATCCAACGATTCATTGTACGCCACAAGATGGTGCTGACCGCGTTGTCGCCCGAGGTAGCCCCGCACTTCCGCCAAATACGACGCCACCACTGTTTCCATGGCTTCCCGAGCCGCGACTGGATCGATGGGGACGGCATCGCCACCCTCCGGAGAATACAGGCGGCTGGGATCCTGAAGCTGAAGTGTCCACTCATCGGGGTCGTGAAGGTGCAGTACGCGAAGGTCGATCCCGCGGCGAACCAAAGCGGCCACCTTCGGCCCCCACTCCAACGGCTCCTCCATCAAATCGCTAATAAGAATCAACACACTGCGTCTCGGCAGCCGCTCCCCCAACCGATCGAATGCCTCCGCCAAATTGGCCTGACCGCCCGCAGAGACCTCGGCCAACGAGCGCATGATGGCAGGCAACGTGCGGCCGCCCACTGGAATCGAGCGGTGAGTCACATCCTCGCCACCAATCAATTCAAGACCGACCGGATCTCCGTGGCGCTGCAGGAAGACGGCCAGCGTAGCTGCAATAATCAGTGCGGTCCCCAGCTTGGACTCGTCCGCATCACCATGTCCCTCGGTTCCCAAGTCACCGCTTACATCCAGCAACAGCGTCACGGGCACTTCCGTCTCGGCCGAATGTCGACGAATCACCAGACGGTCCGTCCTCGCAGCCACTTTCCAATCCACATACTTGATCGGATCCCCAGGCGCGTACTCCTGATGATCCACAAACTCAATCGCCGATGTAGTCCGCCGACTTCTGTGTTCGCCCTGTCGCCAACCATCCACGACATTGCGGGCCCGCAAATGCAGGTGTGCAATGCGAGCCAACAGAGCCGCATCCCACGGCGCTGAACTCACGGGGCGCTCACCTCTTCAAGGACGGCACTCACAATACTGCGGCTATCAATGCCCGCGGCTTCAGCTTGAAAGTTGCGCACAACCCGATGGCCCAAAACACCATGGGCCACCGCGCGAACGTCATCGATACTGGGCACCTCATGCCCATGAAGTGCAGCCCGAACCCGTGCCCCGATGGCCAAGTATTGACTCGCACGAGGACCCGCGCCCCACGACACCATTTGGTTGACCAACGCCACATCACTCTCGCCCGGTCGGGTCGCCCGCGCCAAACGCACAGCGTAGCGATGAACATCCTCACTGGTGGGCAAACGACGAACCAATCCCTGCAACTGAATCAGCGTGTCCCGATCGAGTACAGGCTCGATGGCGGCATGTGAACCTGTGGTCGTACGATCCACAATGGCCACCTCTTCATCTTCCGACGGATAGCCGACCTCTATCGAAAACATAAAGCGGTCCAACTGGGCCTCTGGCAACGGGTATGTCCCTTCTTGCTCAATCGGGTTTTGGGTCGCAAAGACCATAAATGGACCATCCAATACATGGGTGGTACCACCTGCCGTCACCGCACCCTCTTGCATTGCCTGCAACAAGGCGGCCTGGGTCTTGGCCGGTGCTCGATTGATTTCATCCGCCAGAAGCAAGTGGGTAAAAACAGGGCCCTTAAGGAAGCGCATTTCCCGGCGACCCGTCGCGCGGTCTTCCTCCAAAATCTCGGTTCCAGTAATGTCGGCTGGCATCAAGTCGGGCGTGAACTGAACCCGACCAAAATCCAGCCCCAGCGCATCAGCGACTGTCTGGACCAGTAGAGTCTTGGCCAAACCCGGAACTCCGATAAAGATGCTGTGCCCCTGTGCAAACAGACTGATCAGCATCTGATCAATCACAGCCTCTTGGCCAACAATGCGTGAGCCAATGGCCGATATCAAACGCTCACGCGTTCCTGCAAGGGTGTCGAACAAAGCGCCGTCGTCTTCTTGAATGGTATCCATGGTCTCCTCGATAACCCGCGGGGTGGTGGCCTACTCTTCGAACAGGGAACTGATTCCGCCGGTCTCAATAATGCGCAAAATTTCTGCATGACGGGCCGCTTCTTGAGAACGGCCCAGCCGGGTAAAATCTTCCACTAAGGCCCGTTGCGTGACCGGGTCGAAGGGATTCAAAGCATGAGCCGACATCCAAGCCTCAATCGCCGCTCTTGGGCGGTCGATCTCATCCAACAACTGTCCTCGAACTACCTGAAGCGGGGTAAAGTCAGGGTACAAACGAACCCCTTCTGCCGTGAGGGCCAACGCTTCATCGTGGCGCTCGAGGGCGGACAGACAGCGGGCTTCTCGCTCGAATAAAAGGGGTGACTGGGGCCCATCCCCATCGGATACCTTCCGGTACTCAATGAGTGCGGCCAAGGGACGACCCCGCTCAAGAAGCAGGTCACCGAGCCGCGCGGCACGCGCCTGAATATTGCTGTGAGACAGCAAGGGATCGATGGCGTAATCATCCGCATCTGCATCCAACACCACCGGAAGTGAGGCCACTTCTTGGCTGGACAATTCTCTTTCCCGAAGCCACTGACTCCACCCCAACATAAGGGCCTGAAAGTCGACATAGCTGCCGGCTTCGGCCACCACCAACTCCGGCACCTCTCCATTTCGGATCCGGTCCATGATGACAGGCAGCACGATGTCTCCGCTGCGCTCCAACACATGCTCTAGCAACGTTGAAACCTGGGCATAGGCCAGGGCCGCCTCATCGCCACTGTCCAAATAAGCCATGGAGTGTCGGAACTTCTCAAACGGAACAAAGGCGTCCTGCTGAAGAGCCTCTCGCAACAGGGTTTCTTGGTGGAGAGTCAGACGGTTGTTTTCTCCGGTCCTCCAACGCTCCTCGAGCAACTTGGCCAATCCCTCCTGGAGCCAAACTGGCGCTCGTTCTTCACTGCGCCAGGCGACGACCAAGTGGATGTATTCGTGAGAAACAGCGGTCTTCCATCGGTAGCCGGTGGCCAACGCCCGGGGACTGGTGATGAGAAGTCGACTCCATTTACTTAACGCGATGACCCCGGTCTTTCGAACCGCTTCAGGAGGCAAACCGCTCGCCATAATGAACCGCTGTGCCGTTGGGAAAATATCGAGCAAGACATCGTGATTGAGTTCGCCCCCAAAGAGCTCTCCGTAGACGGTTCGACTACGGGCCAACACATCGAGCGCGTCATCTCGCAAAATTGACTCTAAACCCGCAGCATACCGCACACGACTTCCATCGAGTGACGCTTCCTCCAAACCGCGAGATGCGATCTCCGTTGGACGATATGGACTCTTATCTCGGAGCAACCACTCTGATTCTCCGAGTTGGTCCAACACTTCCACGGCCTCCGGGTAGCGCCCCTCTCGAAACAAGGTCTGCAGCTCAAGCACCTTGGCGGCCTCGGACTGATCCTGAGTCAACTCCAACGCCTCCCGAACCTCTACGGCACACGCCAAATCACCCACAGCAAGACAGGCCAGACCTTCCTGTGGACGGACGGCCCACGCGGTAGACGTGACCGCGGTCCAAACAAGAAGGACACTACTGGCGAACAAGGTCTTCATAAAACCGCCTCTTTAGGGCCTTGAATTCCTCCGGAACAGAACCGGCCATCCCCTCCAACAATGCCTCTCGATAGGCTTCGGGGGTCTTAAATAATTCAGGGGCTGGGATATCAGAATCGGTCCGCCTATTGGATGCCTTAGAGCCGTCTTCACTGCGCTTGCCTTGCATCTGCTGCATCATTTGCTGCATCTGTTTTTGCTTGTCGGATGCCTGTTGTAGATGAGATTTGGTCTCGCGCACCAAATCGGCTGCGTGGCGTTGATGCCCCTCACCCTGCATGGGTATGCCTTCTTCCAAAGAAGAACGAGCGCGCTCCATCGTCTGCGTGGCTTCTTTCATCGAATCAAGGGCCGCACCTGTGGCGGTTGGA
>Ga0315320_10000606_pt1 | contig 29641 bp, 34 predicted proteins | sample M140m21515metaG_FD_203458 | JGI IMG/M metagenome (GOLD analysis project Ga0315320, IMG submission 203458) | Ammonia-oxidizing marine archaeal communities from Monterey Bay, California, United States - M1 40m 21515 | ecosystem: Environmental > Aquatic > Marine > Coastal | place: USA: California... | reverse complement strand
TGGTAATTTATCAAAATCTAAATCTAGCATTATAAGGTAATCTCCATCAAAATTATTCTCACGAGCTAAATCCAGAACTTTATTTCTTATCGATGCTATTCGCCGGACTCTAGATGTGCAATTCCAATTTTCTCCTTTTTTACATAATTCTCTAGAATGGAGGCCGTCTAAATTGTAAAACTTACCAATTATATTCGGATCATTGTTCATAAAACGCTTCAAAATAGGTCTGGTATCGTCTTCACTATCATTTTCTGCGAAAAAAATCTTATATTCTGAAAACTGTCTCCCTAAATCCTGTATCAATTTAATATTCCTCTCTAGATAATCTTGACCATCTTTGACAATAAAAGCAAAAGCTACGCGCTTATTTCCATAAATAGGATGTATCATTTATTATAACTATATTTTCCTCTTTTTCTTTTCACGGGTTTCTATCTTTCCAATCACATCTTTCATTCGCTTTTGTAGATTTGTTTCAGGTGTAAAACTATCCCATTCTTCATCTACATCATTCATTGATTGACACACTTTACACGCACATTCTGATTCCACGAAATCATCTTTGTCTTCAGTGATAATTACACGTCGGGGTGACTTTTGAGAGTCGTTTGATGTCACTTGCTTATTCATTTATTGTTGTAAATGAATTGTTAAATTTCTAATAATAACACAACTCCCATTCTCTCGGCGCATTTACGACTAGACCGCCGTCGTAAATGAAATGGATAATTATTTTATATTTTTCTTAATATAAAATGACTAAATTGAACATAGATTTTCCGAAAAATTCTAAAGGTCTTTTAAAAAGTGTCGGTAGAGCTTTTATCGGACTTGTTGTAATCATCTTAGCTACTATTATCTGGGAGGCTATTCGGGATAAATGTAATTCGCTAAACAATCAAAATATTGGTTCTTGGGTACAACTATTAATTTCGTGGATGGTGTTAGCATTCTGTCTTGCAATTGTGGTACCCAATAAAATGATGAAGATGTTATTGATATCATTTGTGATTGGTTTACTTATTACGGCTGTAAGAATCACATGTAATGATGGAATGAAAATAGGACAATATTTTGTTGACATTCTTCAAGGCGTAACCACGTCTATGGCAGCGGGTGCTAGTATTTACGGATTATCCAAGGCGTTAAAATGGTATAATTAGATAGATTCTATATTTTAACAAAAATAGAATCCAACAAAGTTATTTATAGAGAATCTCGTTTTCATAAACATGAACTCGGCTCTAGTTAAAAAAGCATCTAACCGCAGAAAAAGTTCTAGATCTAGTAGAAGTAGAAAAAGAACGAAAAATAATCAAAGTATCTCTTTTGTTAGAAAATTTAAAAAGGAAGGCAAGCAGGGGTTAGCAGGTATTTGTAAAGCAGAAATAGATGGTGAACAAAAGACGATGGTTTATAAAACTTCTAGATATCTTAATTACACGGCTTTACATGAATATTACGTTATGAGATCACTTAAAGCTATCACCCCTTATTGTCCGTATTTTTGCGAGGTTCATGATGTCATTCAAGTACCCATGTCGCCAAATTTTCGAGATCAAAAAAATCCATTCAAAACCGACCCAACTAAATACACTATCGAAGCAGACGTATTATTGATGAATTACGTGAAAGGTAAGAATCTATACAGTCTTGTTAAAAGGCGGGAGATAGACGATAGGATAATTTTTAGTGCTATGCGACAAGTTATCGGAGCGATTATGATAGCCCAAGATGAGTTAAATTTTTCTCATTATGATTTGCACTCTTCCAATATTATTATGACACCGTGTAAACCTAATTCTATATCTCTTTTTATCTCAGGTGAAAAACTGATTTCTTCTCCGACCTATGGAGCTCAACCAGTGGTTATAGACTTTGGGTTTAGTTATTCCGACGAACTTAAAAAGAGACCTATCATGAGTTCTTTAGCTCATACTGATATTGGTTTTATGTCTCATTTATATGATAAGTACGCGGATATTAAACTATTCTTAATTTCTCTCGCCTATGAATCTAAACTTCACCGAAAATCATCTCCTCATTTTACACTTTTTCGAAAATTAGTCAAAAAGATATTTAAACCACTCAAAGTAGACTACACATCTGGTTGGGATGAAGGTTATTCACAAGTAAGCGCGATAGATCGCGTCAATGACTTAATAGGGGACATAGAAGCAAAATCACAAGTTTTTGGTAGATACAATCATTTTGCATTGGATTTAGTACAGAATATGATCAAATTACCGTTACGGGGTAAAAAAGTCAAAGATTTAGGGGTAGCATTTGTGGCTATAGACTCCGAGTTAGCTAAACTAGATGAAGAAATAGGTAGCTCTTTTTATAATCTTTATATGTTCAAGAAGATTACCGAGATTGCTTCCAAGCTTAGAATCTTGTATGAGACCAGGGCTAAAAGAAAAGTTGCAGTTAAACTATTCAAGAAAAAGATCTATTCGGAGTTAGACCAAATAAGTAAGTATTGTATACCTTCTCTCAACTTTGAAAGATTACTTTGTGGTTTACTTGTATACTCTGATGCAGTGGAAGGAGTTTTGTACAGAAGTTGTAACGATGTCTGGGGTAAAAAACAAAAGGATTATGAAAAGATGCAGTACGATTCCATCTACGAAATTACTAGTTATATTGATAGTATGTTACCCGATAAAATAAAAGCTAATAAAAGGACCAGTATTAGAGTAGTAGATTCTAACAATCAGAAATATGAAGAGTTTACATTGACATCTAGCGAAGCTAAACGATTAAATAAGTCCAGACATTATGATGAAGATTTATTTGATATATACACAAAACGATTTGCTGAAGAAGTTAGAGTACATGGTGTACGCCCCGTGATGTTTAGCGACGAGGACTCGTTAGAAACGTATCATTCGGATGATGATGAGGAAGTCGTTGATGATGATGAGGAAGTCGTTGATGATGATGAGGAAGTCGTTGATGATGATGATGATGTCGTTGATGATGATGTCGTTGATGATGATGTCGTTGATGATGATGTCGTTGATGATGATGAGGAAGTCGTTGATGATGATGAGGAAGTCGTTAAGGATGATGAGGAAGTCGTTGAGGATGATGAGGAAGTCGTTGATAAGGAAGTCGTTGATAAGGAAGTCGTTGAGGATAATGAACAAGAAGGATCTGGTAGCGAAGAGGAACAAGAAGGTTCTGGTAGTGAAGAGGAACAAGAAGGTTCTGGTAGTGAAGAGGAACAAGAAGGATCTGGTAGCGAAGAGGAACAAGAAGGATCTGGTAGCGAAGAGGAACAAGAAGGATCTGGTAGCGAACAAGAAGGATCTGGTAGCGAAGAGGAACAAGAAGGATCGGATAATGAACAAGAAGGTTCTGGTAGTGAACAAGAAGGATCGGATAATGAACAAGAAGGTTCTGGTAGTGAACAAGAAGGATCTGGTAGTGAACAAGAAGGATCTGGTAGTGAACAAGAAGGATCTGGTAGTGAAGATGAGGGTTCTGGTAGTGAAGATGAGGGTTCTGGTAGTGAAGATGAGGGTTCTGGTAGTGAAGATGAGGGTTCTGGTAGTGAACAAGAAGGATCTGGTAGTGAACAAGAAGGATCTGGTAGTGAACAAGAAGGATCTGGTAGTGAACAAGAAGGATCTGGTAGTGAACAAGAAGGATCTGGTAGCGAAGATGAGGGTTCTGGTAGTGAACAAGAAGATTGAATATAATTTAATTGAATTTCAATTAAATTAATTGTAACCAAGAGAGTATAAAACATAAGAACCTATTGTTGCCGCAAAAACTAAACCACTCTTAACTAGTTCTTTATTTCCAGACAAATATCCTGAGCCACATAACAAAAAGACGCATATATAGTTATGCAATGGCATACCGAAGATCCATGGCTGCTCGGCATGCCACCAGATATCTTTTTTTGTATACTTAGACCAACCAAATCCCGGATTTATCATGAACCACACAAAATCCTCAATCATAAACCATCCTATGATATAAAATAATATTTCCCAATTATTTCTTCCAAAAAGAGAATATGCAATTGTTGTAATAACAATTGTGTTCATAATAATATGATACCATGTAAATTTTGTGCTAAAAAACTTTTTACTTGGTAAATTCTTAGCCCATCCACCATCTTTTCCCTCAATTTCAACTTCCATATAAGACCATAAAACAGCGTACAGACTTATCCATAAACTAGTACTTAACCATGATGGTGTCATTTGTTATTCACTCTCTTGTTTATAAGTATACTCTTTTGTATTTACGTCTACCTTTCTGGTATTTCAAGATATACTTTTTACCATCTTTAGTTTTACGAACTTTTCTCCCGGGTTCTTTTCTTTTAATTTCAATCACCACCTCTTTTCTTTTACGTAAATTATAATGTTTCCTTCTAGTTTTCCCTGTTTGGCTTATACCAATGGTTATTAATATCGATCCAATAGCTGCTAATACCGCCCCTAATATTTGCGATGCAGTATTACCATGCTCTGTGATCCACTTATTATTTATTTTATCTAATTCTTTTTCCCACCAATCTTGATATGCTGTACTTGCTATTATCAAGAACATACCGGGTGCTAATAGGAGCAAAAAGCTCCAGAATATCATTAAACCGTCCATTTTTATATTAAGGAGAAATTGATTTTTAAGGAATTAATTTTCGCAAGACAGAATATGTCATCAAAAAGATCAGATATTGAAAAAACACAGAATAAAGAGATTTTCGTCGAAAGACTAGTCAATGAAGCCGCGGATACAAGTTTCCTTGGAGTTGTTAAAGGCACTAAGAGTGAGATCCTGAATATCCTACAGAATAATGATGGAGATGATTTTATTGCATGCCCTGACCGAATGAATGACGCCAATTGTCGTAATAAGCATCCGGCTTATGGAATTACCAAAGGGCATTTCAAGCCCACTGGCATCAGTTATTATAAGTCGCAGCGACAAAACTGGATTATTGATGCAATCAGAACAACTTTCCTGGACTACGACCCGAGTATTCAGTATGATCATGGGGATATTAGGAAGATGGTGTGGTACAGATATCGCCAGGCGCGACGGTACGTGCGTGAGGAAGATCTGCTGCGGCGTGAGGCAGCGCGGAGGCGGCGGCGTGATGATGAAGATCTGAGGCGGCGTATCGCCTCCCGGAAGCGAGCTGAAAAAGAAGCTCAACAGTATCTAGATCTTGCCTCTAAGAATGAGTATAATTATTATTATGGCATTGGGGCGAATCAGGTCTTTATTACTCGAAATAGCACCGAGTCTAATAAGGAGTGGGGTATGAGATGCTTCAACGCCAGGATGAAATACGATCAGCAAGTCAAAAATGCTAAGGTAAAAGAGAATCCCAACGAGGCAGCTCTTGTGAGACTCAGGCAGTGGATGCTCGAGAATCCTAATTACGGTGTTTACGGCAAGGATCTGGCCAGTGAGCAAGTGAGATTTTTTCGACCAGATTCTAGCGACGCTCTTACCAAGCGTTATAAAGTGCCTTTCCAGCATATACATCATCTTCTCTTTTGTCTAAATGATCAAGGCATGGGTGGTAGGGTAGAATGGAATGCTGGAAAAAAATGGAAAAATGAAACAGACAAAGTTCACACAGGTGTTGGTGTATATGTGACAATGGAGTGGCCCAGTGTAAACAGCGAAGGTTTCCCAGCACACACTCAGATTGGGTATTCCACCACTGGAAGGCAAAAAGTAAATCCTAGTGGTTCTACTTGGTCTAAGCTCCAAGGAAATGACCGAACTCCATCGCCTTTTACCATGGAGGTTTGTGGTATACTAGACCAGCCTCCTCTTAATGGTCCAGAGGATCTATGGAAGATCGAGAGAAATCACCAGCTCACTCTGATCTCCGGAAAGACGAATAGTGTACACATGATGTTTCCAAAGGAATTCTCACAATTCGAGCACATGAATAATGCAAAGGGGACCAATCTGCGAGAATGTCGCAGATTTCCGTCTGAGGCTAAGATTACTAATATCAAGGTCTACGTTCGAGCACAGAACATAATCCTTGAATTTCTAGGTGTGACTAAGAGTCCGGCGGAGAGTGAAGCTTGGAAGGCCATGGTGTCTGAAAATCATGATAATATTGCAAGATACTTTTATGATCTCAACGATCCGGCAAAACTTCGACGTGAGGAGAGAGAAGCCAAGGTTAATGACGCGCTGGGACGAGTAAGAGCGACTAAGGCTGCCAACGCGGCAGCTGCTAGGGAAGCCGGTCTGAGAAAGAAGCGAGAAACTACCATACCAAAGGCACCGGTCACGGAAAAGATTCAGAAGCTTATGGATCTGATGAATCTGAAGGAACGCGGTGCCATCACCACGGAGGAGTACAATAAACTCAAGAAGGAACTAATGTAAGCATCTTTTTACGCTAAAAAGCATAAAAAGATTTAAAAATATTAACATATTAGAAAATGTCTGAAAAGAAAACATCACCCGAAACTTCCGAAACCACCCCCGCCCAAGAGCCTGTTGTAGTGGGTCCAATTGAGACACAGCAACAAGCACTTCAGGTACTTGTATCTGGTCTTCAAGTAGCTCAGTCTAGAGGAGCATTTAAGATTGAAGAATCTGCGAGATTGGCAGAGGCTATCAAGCTTTTTCAACCAGCCGAGGATAAAAAGCCGGCGGCTGAATAAATAAAATATGTGTAATCTTGATTAATTAATTAATTAAGATTTTAATTTAGTCCTCTTATTTACCATAATCTCTTTTGGATCTCATCAAATTTCCTTTGTTTCCTCCATACTTTTTACGGCATTTTCCAGAAACTGGATCTCTACCATACTTACATTTACGCAACTTGCGGGATGCCTTACGCTTAGCGCTCTTCTTCTTTTTCTTAGCGCTCTTCTTCTTACGACTGGCCTTACGCTTAGCGCTCTTCTTCTTACGACTGGCCTTACGCTTAGCGCTCTTCTTCTTACGACTGGCCTTACGCTTGGCGCTCTTACGCTTACGGGATGCCTTACGCTTTGGAGACTTGCGTTTGACACTCTTCTTCTTACCTTTTTTGTAAGCAGCGGAGATAGCTTTAGCATTGGCACTGAACGCTTTTTTACGAGCTTCTTTGGATAAATTTTTAAGGGATTTAAGTTTCAGTCCTTTGACTTTACCAGCATATGCTGCCTTTGTAAAAAGTGCATATGTGGACGCTTTACGGGACGCTTTACGCTTCACACTACGACGTTTCCGGGAAACTTTCCGGGAAACTTTTCTCTTAGTTGAGCGCCTTTTACGGGACGCTTTACGGGTAGCCTTACGGCGACTTTTTGCGGCATTTTTCATTGCCATCATTAATCTCATTTTGAAACTATTAGCAGACATTTTTCTTATGAGCAATAATATTTTTTTTAAACTTTTTCTGATAATTGTTCCAAAGCTTTCGCCAAAGATCTCGCGCTGTTATGATTTTGCATAATAGTTGTCAAAATACCACTATGAACTACATTATAGATGACATTTGGGGATTTTTGACCGATTCTATTGATTCTACCTTCTATTTGAGTTCTAGTTGCTTGGTTAGATGGATATACACTACTAACCATCACACTACATGCAATCAACGTATAACCTTCAGCTCTCCTGATAGGAACAATCACTATTTTGTAATCCATACCCGGCTTTTTGACTTCTTCACTCGTCAGATACAAACTATCTTGTGATTTCAACACAAATATGTGTTTTTTAGCTACTCCTGATACGAGAAACATTTCTTTCAATACTTCCTGATGCTTGCTATCTTTAGCAACTACCATCACACGTCTTTTAGAAGCTACATACTCATTAGTAAGCTTTACCATTTCACGACTAGATGCATCATATGAGATTTCAGTCGCAGTTCTCCAATCTTCATACATAGGATTCGCATTAGTCCCCCCGAGTGATAGTGGTACCAAAGATTGATATTCCGCTTCTTCGCTATCTGTCATCACTGCAAAACTCTCTGTTCTTTCTACCTTAACACCCGTATTAGCTGGTTGTGTTATCATATCGTTAGCAGCTACCAAATAATTACTAGTATTTACTTCAAAAGATGATATCATCTTCAACCAGGCTACTAATTTATATGTTTTGGAATCTACTACCGGAGTGCCAGTGAATGCGATAAACTCGTTGGCAAGTCTTGCTATACTTAGTGAAACACTAGTTCTCTTCGTATCGTTCATGTTTTTGTGTACTTCGTCAAATATAATCAACGCATCAGATGCTATTTTCGATAATTCTTCTTCACATTTTCTAAGATTTCCATCGGAAGCAATAAGATTAATTCTATTTGGCTCGGGTGTACAACCCTGAACTACTTTAACACCTTTAGGAAATTTACGTCCCTTAATATTCTTGAGAGGTACTAATAGAGTAATATCGAAAGAAAATTGCTGTATCTCTTTGACTACACTTGTCATAGCTGATTCAGGCAATGTATACACCACATACGTTGGAAGTTCCTTTTGACTTATCAACCATTTTATGTAACTCAATACAATTAGTGTCTTCCCGAGACCAACTTTCAGCCACAAAAATGTACCAGTATTTCCCATGTTGTGATTTTTCTTCATTTCTTCCACAGAGTCTTCTTGATGTTTCCACAATTTTCTCTTCGATTTATCAGTTACTTCTTTCCATTTACTTACCCCGGGTACTTGTTTGGTGATGTAGCTTTTAATTTTGCTTGTTAAATGCCACAATAGAGGCCCCGACGGAACTATAAACTTACCAGGCTGTCCGTATTTAGGTCGTAACGCTCCCGGATACAATTCACTCAAACTCAATAAAAACTGATATACAGCCGTATCGTCTAATATCACGGCATGAACTACACCTCCCCCGTCACGACTTACGTTATTCATCTCAACTGTTACACTATAAGTACTTATAAATGTCAGAGCGCGCCTAATCACATTACCCTCGATCTTTTTGAGCAGCTTATTTAACGTTTTATCGCAATCTTTACTTACCCCAGTACCCATTGTTGAGATTTGCTTTGCCATTTTAGCAATCTTGTTTTTACTTTCTATGATTGGATGTACTGGATATTCTATTTGCGTCTCAAGTAAACTTTCCCAATGCACCACTTTACCACTTTGAGTTGTGATAGTGTAATCATTACCTTTAAGAGTAATTATCGCTTTTTCTAACTCGGTTATTGGAGCTTTGGCGGCTTTCATCATCACACCACTTTGTAATCGTAATTTTGCTTTTCGTATAGCTTGTTCTTCTTGGGCATCTGTTAATACTTCATCCGCAGAATCTCTACTCGGTCTCCTAATCGCTAGAAGTGTTCTCGGATCACTTGCCGCCATTGTGACAATAGCAGGCGGAGAACCCCCAACATCTATAACTCCTAGCATAGCAGAAATCCAACCAGGACTTAATTTACAATCTATCTTATATGTTTCACCAGAAATAACTGACCTCGGAGACAATACACGCTGTCTGGCTAGTAAATACAATTGTTGCGCCACTCTTGCTAATTTGGTAAACTTGGTATTGGGGACTCCCATTTTTCTAGGATTGATACTGGATACTTCATTCCACAATTGTCTAAACACTCCGCTGTATGGTGTAGAAGAATTGTTACCATATTCTTTGACAATCTTGGGAGGAAAAAAGTACACAACACCGGTAGACCAATGTTGATCTACACATCTCATAATAGACATAAACTTTGGTCTAGTCACTCTACCATCTATCACGCTGGCTTCTGGTACTGATCTCATCATAGCCAAATCTCCCCCGAAACTTCTGAGTTCATCCAACAGGGCGGAGGCTCTCTCAGCAGCCGTTTGATTAGTTTCTATTATAAATGGTTTCGGTTGAGTTTTTCCCCGATAGATATCAATAGTTGAATAACCCCAGTATTTATTTGTATTTAATGATTCTCCAGCAAAATCCAATGTATCATCTACAATTTTTTGGGAAGGTTTCCATGTTTTGACTCGTTGCGATAACAAAGCAGCTGTTAAACATGTACACACTTCTTCAGAAGGTCTGTATGTATCTTCTACAAAAATAACTCCCAGTCTTTTGAACAACGATTCCATCCCACTAACATATCGTTGAATATCTGGTACAAAACTACCAGGAAGTAATAGTAATTGTATAATTAGCGCTTTCAACGCGATCGTTGCTGGAAATTTTTCCGGTACTCCTTTTGCACCAGTCAAAAAATTTGGGAATATTACATACTCTGGTCTAAATCTGATAATTTTTTGAATGAGAGATTTATAAGCAGCTGGTGTCAAATTGCTCATTTTTCTCTCTATTAATTCATATTCTTTCATGTTATCTCGTAACCAGGGAATCTCTAAGAATGATTTCTTGCTAGTTTGAATCCCAACAGAACGTGATCCTCGTTTTCCGGAAGGTCTCACCCATTTTATACGACCTTTGGCAACTTTTTTAGTATGTGTTTTAGTAATATTATTTAGCACGTAGATTACAGAATCATTACCGGGTTGTTTCCATGGTAATGATATAGTTTCACCTGTAAATTTATCCACCACTTCGTAATCCGAGCTTAATTTCCAGAATCCTCTAATCATCGCCAATGTATGTTTGATTGCTCTACTTCCAGGTTTCCTAGGAAACATATCTTCTATTTCTTTCCCAGACCAATAACCACGCGGGTGTTCGGGATTTCCTTGAATAAGTGTGGATATTTGTTCTTCGTCTAGTTTTTCAGAAAACTTTCCTGGTTGTAAAAATTCTATCTCCACATCATCGTCCCCCACTATTTTACGATTATGATAAGAGTCTTCGTGAATGAATAACCACCTTTTTCTTTCCTCGATGCTCATTTCGTTGAAGAATGGAATACTACCTAATTTGGTTAAAAACTTAGCCCACAAAGTAGGAAAATTTCTAATTACATCTAATTTTCCTTGTTCTGGGTAGATGTTACCCCCTTTGATACGTATAACAGCGTTTCTACTACCAGCTGAAGCACCAACAAGTATATCGTTACTTCTCGCGCCTGTAACGTTAACTTTAAAAGCGGCCACTAATTTTTCAGCGTGTTTTTCATTTTCTTTAGGCGATGATTTTTCATTACCATCGTCATTTAGATTGTAATGACTCATTAATGTCTTTTGTAGTTTCCGTTTACCTTTCCTTTCCCACAAAAACTTCACACTCTCTGTTATCATTTTTTCTATTATTTCGTCGGGTATACTGTCTAGATATTTTGATTCACCCGTCTTACAAAAATTGTTGAAGCTGTCCATTTTCTTTTCTTTTTAAATTTTGTTTTTTCATTTTTTTAAAGAAAGATGAATAATCTATTACCTGTGAATAATACTTTTACGTTGGCTCGTCTCAGGATACATCCTTTGTACAGCACAATCAAAGGACGTAGTAAAATGAGTAAATCCAGGTTGATATCCGCTCTTAATAAAGCGATAAGGCAGACAACATCTGGTTCGTCCGCCTCAGTAACTCAACCTGCCCCCAGTCAAACATCTACAAAAATAAGTCCTCCTATGGTAAAATGGAATGTATGGAAAAAAGAAGCAGAGAAAACATTAATAACAAGATCTAATACTCTGCATTATGAATATAGAGAACCTTCTGTTAACAAAAACCAGATTGCTAAATCTACAATGACTAGTGTCCCATGGAAAGATGTCCCCGAGGATTCCAATAGTATTGTTATGTATTACCCTTATAAAAGTGATCCGAATGAATACAAAAATAAAAAATTCACTAAATTATCAACTTGTGCTAAATCCTGTAGTAATCATGGAGTTTTTGATATTTCTGAACTTGATGATTTTATTGAGATGCCCACTGCTACTGCTTCTAAATGTCCTTTCTGTGGTGAGTCTTTTGATTTGTCCAAGACCAAAAAACGCCCGCCTTATGGAACTTTAAACGTTCGTCGTATGAATCACGGTTCTAATTATTTTTTTGAATTAGATTTTGAGATGAAATCGGGCAGTGTGAATGGGAAATATTACAGTTCTAGAAGTCAATATGCTTATATACCGGCGCCAAAATCTGCATCCAAGGATAACGATTCTTTACTCGCTGTATACATGATGATTAAAGCTTTCGAAGCTGGTAAATTATTTACTGTTGGTACTTCTGTTACACATGGAACATTTGGTATTACTTTCGGGGGGATTCATATGAAATCACAAACCTCGGGTGGTTTAGCTAATCATGGATACGGAAGTAATCCAATGAAGGAGTTACGAGATTCAGTGTTACCTAATCTGATTAGTGAATGTAACAGTGTTGGTATTTTTACCCCATTCCAAGAAGATGATTTTGCTAAGCAAGCAGCTAAATCCAAACAAGCAGCTAAATCCAAACAAGCAGCTAAATCCAAACAAGTTTCCAAGAAGTCATTACCTAAACGGGTCAGTAAGAAAACTCGTCGTAGTGTGAAGCGTAAGACATCTCGAAAAACCGCACCTAAACGTCGTAGTGTGAAGCGCAAGACATCTCGTAAACGTCGTAGTGTGAAGCGCAAGACATCTCGTAAACGTCGTAGCGCCAAGAGAAAGACGGTGAAAGAATTAAGAGCTGAATGTAAAGCTCAAGGGTTAGTATATGATCCAAAGACTAAAAAATGTAGAGCTTCTAAACGCAAAAGCCGTAAAGCAGTTGTTAGAAAGAGTCGAAAACCCCGTCCTTGTAAATATGGCAGAAATCCAGCGACGGGGAAATGCAACAAACGTTCCACAACTCGTAAACGCCGTAGTGTGAAACGCAAAGTGTCTCGTAAACGTCGTAGTGTAAAACGGAAAGTATCCCGCAAACGTAGAAGTCGTAAAGCAGTCGTTGCAAGGAGTCGTAAAGTTGCAAATATGAATATAAATAACGCGAATAAAACATTTGTTGATACTTTGAGCTCATTGAACTTAGCCCCCGGTGATTCATTAACACCAGATCAAGCAGATTTAGTACAACAAGCTATTTACAATAATATATCAACCATTGTTGCATCTTCACCAGATTTGTCAGCTCTTTCCGAGTTACTCCCATCAGGAGATGGTGGCAATATACATTACTTGTTACACTATTTAGATTTGATGACACAATTTCAAGTTCAAATGTTGGTTTTCAAAAGCCGAGATGAATACAAAAAACTAATTGAACAGATAACAAAAGATCTCAAAGCGTATCTCGATGAACAACACAAACAATTGCAAGTATATGTCCAGAAGATGATTCAACAAGCCTCCGAAATAGTTCATCAAAAAGCAGACAGTTTTGCTAGTAAGAATTTATCATGGCAAGAGTGGAACAAGTTAGGCTACACTCAAATTGAACCAAAATACGATATAAAAAAGCGAAGGGGGTGTGGCAGAAATTCATCATGTGGTAAAGTAAAAGCTTCTATCGAAGATGGGCATTGGAGTTGTTTTAATTCATGTGGTTATGGCGCAAAAACTAAGTCAAGTTTATCTCAAATTGCCAATTTCAATGTAGATGGGAATAAAGATGAAGTAGTTATGTTCCATGGATCTGCTGGAGTAGCTAAAAGTTCTCTTAAAAAGAGTGTAGATTGGAAGCGTGGTGGTGGGTATCTGGGAACAGGATTTTATTTGACATTTAACCCAAATGAGGCTAAAATATATGCTTGTAATGCTGCTACTAGAAGTGGTGACTCTAAGGGTATTGTTTTGGAAGTTGTTATTAAAAATGCAAGTAATTTTTTTGAAAGAGGTGAAGAAGACTGGTATAACGCTTCCGATAAAGGTCATTTCGCTAGAAATCACCGAAAAGACAAGAGAGGTTGGTGGGATCAAATCAATTGTAGAGATGAAATTATTAGAAATATGACGATTAGGCGAATACACGTGATTGATACTAAGAATTTACGGCATTATTCCAGAGATAAAGATCCATACAATAATGCTGCTTATGTTGTTGATCGTAATAATAAAAAGGGACATTTGTGTAAATAGTTTGACAATTTACTCGAAAATAAAATATACATTAATAAATGTCTTGTTACGTTACTATGCCAAATCCTTGTCATACCGGTGTCCAAAAGTCACGTGATCCATTCACCCCAGGGGAGGGTCCTAGACGTGAAAATACTTACGCTAATCTCGGTAATTTTGGTAGTTATGCCGAAATGAGAAAAATGTATCTACCAGAACACAAACATCGATACATCTATGTAGCCCGGTCAAAGGGTGGTTGTTGCAATCCACCGCCCGGTGAACATCATCACCATAAACATCATCACGATTATCCAGGGTTGGGTGATAAGTGCCAACCATCGGTGAGAGGTAAGGGTTGCATGGAAGGAGTTTGTATCAGCAAAAAAACTCACAAACCAGTCAGCGTTGGTGAATCGGGTATTTGCGAACAACCCCGGGTAGATAAATGGTGCAGTGGTGGTAAAATTTGCCAACACCACCATATCAGTTTTCAAACACCATCGTTTTAATTTCATTTCACCAACAAGGTAAAATGAAAAATTCCCAAATTTTGATATTCATAAAATGGAATTCAAAGAAATTTTTTTCGCCTGGTCACTGGGAATGTCCGGAAAAGCTAACTCAGCCGAATATGAAGAAGGTGACAAAATATTGTTGCCACAAAATGTTATAATGAATCTTAAACCCCCCGAGGACGGATCACCATTATTTTTCAAATTAACCAACCAAGCTCAAGAACGTTCAATTCATTGCGGAGTCTTGGAATTCTCAGCACTTGTAGGTAATTGTCATTTGCCTTATTGGATGATGTCACAATTGATTCTCACGGAAGGTGAACCTATAACAGTTGAGCTCGTCAAAGAAGTTCCAAAAGCTACTTCTATCAAACTAAAACCTCAGAGTCGAGACATAATGGACAGGATGAGCGACCCAAAAGCAATTTTGGAAGTAAAATTGAGAAAATATACATGTGCTACAATGGGTACTTGGTTTTGTATTCCCTATCTTGGTGAAAATATTTATTTCGATGTCGTAGAAACCGCCCCAGGTCCGGTAGTTAGCCTAATAGATACAGAATGTAATTTAGAGTTTGATCTACCACCTGTCAGGCGTATACCAGCTGTTAGAGCTACTAGTTCGTCAAAATCAAACACCAATGAAGAATCAAATACTGAATCACTTAAACCTCTTGTTAAATTTCCGGGAAAAGGTAGGAGACTAGGACATAAGTAAAATCCCCAAAAAATATCTTTTTTATTTTCATTCCAAATAAAAAGATGACAATCAAAGCAGGTTTAATAGTATTGTACACAGGCGCTGGTATAGCTGGCTTAATTACACTATTGTGTATCATAGGTTGGCCTAAAATGTCGCCACTAGTATCTTACATTTTTTGGGGGATAGCTCTTGTTCTTCTAATAACGGGGGCTGTTATTGACAAGGTTCAAGAGAATTATTGCTGTAATAATAGTTATGCACAAATATTCAACACACCTATGAACGCGGTAAGAAATCCGGATGATCCTAATCCAGAAAAAGATTTCAAAGAAAGAGTAGAAGACACATACAAGAGAAATCAGTATGACAGATATGGAGCCAGGAGAAATAAAGTATCTCAACAATATAGATATGCTTATTGAAAAATGAATAAATTGGCTTAATGACATGGATAAAAATAATTTAAAATGACAGACTTTGCAATGTTAGATCAGGTCTTGGTTGATTTACAAGACCCTAAAACACAAAAAATAGGAGAAAAAACTGATAAGAATCAGAAAAACCCAATATCAACAACTTGTGAACACAAGAATGTGATTAATGAAAAATCTAGATGTATTTGTACAGATTGTGGAAAAGAAGTTCGGATGAAAAGAAATAAGAATTTTGATAAATTCAGTGTAAATAGAAACAAACTTGATCCCAATAGATGTCAAATAAGGAAACCAGATGAAAAAACAATATACAAAGATGTAGAAAAAATGAACTTTAGTGATGCCATCATTGTCCTAGCTAACAAAATTTTCTTAGAAACGACAAAGGGAAATATTTACCGGGGCAATTCTCGTAGAGCTATTATTTTCGCGTGTGTTTTTCATGCTTATAAAATCTCCGGTACACCACAAAGTTGTGAAAGTCTAATTGAAGTATTTCAATTGAATCGGAAAGTTGGATTGAAGGGATTGAAACATGTGGGATTAAATGCACCCAAAAACTCTTTAATTAGAACTACTCATATTACACCACAAGACTTAGTTAGAGAAATTATGAAGAAGTTTGAAGCTTCACAAGACCAGGTAATAGAAGTAGTAGCGCTATATGATAAGATTCATAACAAATCTTCTATTTTAAACAGATCAAGACCCCAATCAGTGGCAGCTGGGTTGACATATTATTACATTCTTTTGAAAGAAAAGAATATTACTCTTAAGGATTTCACAAAAAAGGTTAAACTATCTGATCTAACGATTATTAAAATTACCAAGGAAATATGTCGAGTTTTGAAAACACCTGGGTTGATTTAGATTTAATTGAAATTCAATTAAATCTCTTTGTATTAATAGTTCATGTTGAATGCCATGTATTGTGGATGCTTCTCGCGCAATTTGATTTTGGGATGAGCCCTTAATCCAGCTTTATTAAAATCTCCATAAACCTGATTCCAAATATCTAGGGAATTATTACACATAGTCATTTCATACTGATTTTTTATTTGACTGGTGATAGATTGAATAACAATGTCTACAATTCTTTTGAATGAGTCTCTTTTTTCGACAAAATCAAAAGTGGCTTCCGTGTAAATACTTGAATAATTAGCACCACCTTCTACGTTCCACACACTGGTTATCATCTGTCTAATAGTGTGATCTGGTACAACAACTGCCTCGTTATTCAAAGGCCAAAGGTATTCTGTAACTTGTTTTGATATGTGATTTACAGTTTTTTGACTAAATAATTTATTATAAATATTTCGGTTACCTGAATCCGTGTGGCTATTCCAACCCACGTGAATATTGGCGTTATAGTCATAAGGACCATCTGATAATGAAACTCCGTATTCTGCCATTTATTTTGTAATAAAAATTTATTTTTAATTCTTATTTAAGTTTTACCTCGTTATAGAAAATGAGTTGTTTATTTGATTCCATGTTTGCACTATTAAAACAACACGGTATATACTTTAGAAATAGTCACGTGTTGAGAACCAAGATTGCTCTTTTCATGAGAGACAATCCAAAATATTCATTAGAGTCGGGGACCATAGAAAACTGGGTAGAAATGGTAGCGGGAGATATGAACACAAATTCCCAAAATTACATTAAAGTTATGGGGAATGCATCGACATGGGGAGGTGGTATGGAAATGGCTGTAATGTCTAAAATTTTCAATATACAGATAGTGGTTATAGGTACTGGTGGCGATACACCACTCGCCGAATTTGATTGCACTGGGGGAAGAGCCGAAGCTAAATTCACTATTCATTGGACTGGGAGTCATTTTACACCTGTTAGTAAAGAAGATATCCAAGTAAGAAAATGATTTTTCCAGGACGAATCTTGTAAAAGTAAGGATGTTACCAGTCAGATGTTATACGTGTAATAAAGTATTAGGAAACAAAGGAGCCACTTTTGAGAAGATGAAAAATTCAGGAGTAGAAATGAAAGAAATTTGGGAAGCTCTCGGTCTCAAGAGACAATGTTGTAAAACTATCATGATCACTCATGTGGATTTGACAGAAGAAATGATGAAATACGATGATTATAATCCATGTAAATACGTGGAGATCAGAAAACAAGCACCGGTTGATAGTTCTGGGAAAACTAAGCCACGTGTGTACCAAGCTGTATAAACTAAACAAGTTTTTAATAGAATAACTAATAAAAACTTAAACAATTCTGTTAGATCGCACCGCCACTCATGTCAGACATTTCCATGTCGCCACCGCCACCGCCACCGCCGTACCCACGAGATCTCATATGAGCTTTGTAAACACAACCTACCGAGTATAATAAAGCTAGACCACCTATTGATATTATGGCTATTGGCATCCACATAAAGATACCCGATCCATCTCCATTACTATCGGGTTGTAAATCCTGGCACACTTCGGAAGTCATAAACATAATACCGAAAACAAGGCAGAATATAGAAACTATCATAGCAAACGCTATACCGTGGTCAGATGTACTATCGTCTATTCCAAATACATCACTACCGGATGCTACCCCGTAAATACCATACCCCACGCCGAGTAGGCCAAACATGGTCAATATTAACAAATAAGTCATTGCGTCTTTAAGTTTTTGCATAGCTTTGGAACAGTCTTTGTCTTGTTCAGTCATTTTCTTCATTGCAACGTCGTTGATTCCGAACCACAATGTTGCACCGAACACAGCTATGGCCAAAAATATTACAATCATTAAATAGGTAAATATCATTTTTATTATAGAACTTTTTCAAAATAATATTTTTTGCTCATTTCTGTATACTATTGTTTCTAAATATTGGAAAAAGAGCAAGTTTTCTTTAACTCTTTAATTTGCAACAAAGTTGAAATTCTTTTTCTGATCTCAAAGAAATGGAAACAAGTTTGTACGACAGATTAGATGAACCACAAACTTTCGAGGAGATGACAGTTGCTATTAGTCATCCCGATATATTACAACAAACTCATGGGTTATTGTCGCAACGAAACTGCGACATTTCAAAAAGGATATTTTTGGCATGCTGGTTAATATCCAGATTTCCCGAAGCGATAGGTAATACTCCCGACCAAACTCTTAAAGCAACCGCGGACGCCGTAGTACTATGTTGTAAGAGTAATCATAATTTCACTCCTGTATTAGATTTGTTTAAGAACAGATTTAATACGTGGAAAGGACAGGATGTAGGAAAATTAAAGGACGAACTAATGACGACCTATGCTCATCTTCGTCAACAACAACTCGATACTCCTGAAAGTGCTGACATTTTGGAACATACTAAGACCGTTATTTTACTCCAAGCTAGAAAAATAGGAGGCGAGTCTTTTGTCGAAGAGGTGATGAATAATTCTAACTCTCATAAGTAACTTTGAAAAATATATTCTATCAGATAAATGGAAACATCCAAAAGTAACTCGCCCGAAATTCAAAAAGCTGAAAAAGAACTTGACGAAATTAGTAAAGAAGTCGAAACCCCCATAATTTCTGAAACTTCCAGTGAAGAAAGCGTATCTAGTGACGAAGAAAAATCCGACCCCGGAGAAAGCGTATCTAGTGACGAAGAAAAATCCGACACCGAAGAAACGGTACCTACCACGGATCCACCCAGAATTTACTTAGATTTAGATAATACATTGTTGCATGCAATTCCCACGCGTTCATTTCATAAAAAATACAAAGATAGAGCTTCTAAAAGGAAAATAGCAGAAGCGCTGAGTAATATCAAAGTATATGATATGAAAGACGATAAAGAAAGTTACTATCTAGTTTTTGAGAGACCCGGATTACAATCATTCTTGGACTATTTGTTTTCAAACTTCACTGTTTGTGTATGGACAGCTGCTACTAAAGATTATGCAGCTTTTATCATCGATAAGATACTGTTATCTAAACCAAACAGGAAGTTAGATCACGTATTTGTACATTATCACTGTAAAAAATCTAAAAAACGTTATGGTAAACGTCACCCAAAAGAGTTAAAAATGTTGATAGATCACTATAAACTCCCAAACATGAATACTAAAAACTGTGTAATCATTGACGATCATCCAGATGTCAAATCACAACAATCCAATTTATGTGTTACTGCACCGGAATGGACTATTTTTGACGAAGATACCATAGAACTTAAAAAAGACGCCATGAAAGACGAATTCCTACCAACAGTGTCAAAAGGGTTGGGTGAATATTTGAAAGAATTTCAAAGTAAAGGTAGTATAGACAATCCCAGTGAGATAATTACTCCTAAATTAACCCATGCTTTTGCTATGTAGAATCCTTTACAGGCAATCGTAGAGCTTTACATTTAACTAAATCTGCTTCAACAAGTGGTACAATAAGAGGTGTCTCGCCTTCTCTTTTTTCTACTTTTCCCACAACTCCTTCCTTTTTGGTTTTGATTAAAAATCCTGTATGAACAAAATAATCTTTAAAATATGGATGCTTCCTAAGTATCACTTTAGGTTTGTCTTCTTTCGGACTACAAACCTGCTTTTTTCCTAAAATAAGAGCTACAAGGTCTTTTTTACCAAGCTTGCTGTATTTTTTCAGCTTTCTACTTTTACAAATCTTTTTCAGATCTTTTATATTAGAATTTTGTAGATATGACTCGGTGTATTCTTTTTTGTCTTCCACAGGTACCTTAATAGGTGGTGGTCGCTGTTTTGGAGGCTTTTCTGTTGATTCTTGTTCTTCAAAACACTTTAGAAGATCATCTACTGGTATACAATAAGCCTCAAAAATTTTTTGAGCGATAATTCGATCTCGGGTGGTCAGCCATTCTTTCATACTAGCTTGATTTTGCATTAAATAATCTTTTAAGCTCATCTTGTTTTTAAATTTTTAGAATGTTATTAAAATTTCATTTTAATAATAAATGAGTATCGTAAGATCCAATGTTAATTCTGTTCGAGATCAAATAGAAGCGAAGGTCGGAAGCGAACCTTTTTATGCTTCTCAAAACGCCGTAAATTTAAACGTGACAGACATCGATACGTTTCCTTATCCTAGATTTTATAGAGGTGTGTATCAACTCTCCGAACCAGTAGTTATGGAAAGAGAAGCAGGCTGGCGTCAACGTCATGATTTGTGCTATGAACCAACACGCGTATATGAAGTTGAACAACCAAACTATTGTTGGCAAGTACCTTGTTCGACAGTATTTCCGTGTAATAAATTCCACGGACCTGCTGCAAAAGCCGTGGCACAAGAATACCATTGCGTTCCTATTAGTAGGTAAGCGTTATAACTCATTAAGTTTTCATATAATTATGAAAACTTCAAAGAACTGTATTCATTATTTTTTAGTTATTCCTATAACCGCACAACCCATTCTACTACCAGCATTTCCGGTTTTTAGACTTTCAGTGTTTAGTTTATTTGCGATAATTTCTCTATTTACTTTATCACCTCTTTTGAAGTAATTTCTCTTGTTTGCGTACGTTTTCAGTTCGCTTAGAGACATTTCAGAGTATGATTTGAATTTTTTACCTTCATAAATTCCTTGCATTCCAAGGTCATCAGCTAATTTGTGTATAACTACCGATCTCCCTAAGATATCGTCCACAATGACATCTGGAAAATAATGAGTTTCGGCAACAACACCATGACTATTGGATACGATGTTGTTGCAAAGATCTCCGACATGTCTCGGGTGACTAGGATGTTTCAGAGAACCATGAGTTACTCCCTCTGGATTATAATGACCACCACAAGTCTTACAACCACCAGTTAGGTCACCAAATTCATGAATATGAATCGCGTGTGTATGATTTGGAGTTAATCCTTGTAATTTTATTTCACATTTACCGTTTTGATGAAATTTAACAGTACCTTTGATACCATTATTCGAGGACGGTACAAAACATGCAATTGCATTGTGTGTTTGTGTTTGACCCATTTTTTATTATTTAATGTTTTTTATATTGGAATAAAAAATGACATTCGATCAAATAGCTTTGTACTCTACTATATTTATCCCAGCTGTGTTTGGATTCGTGACCGCAGCATTTTGTAATGTCGGTAAAGACGCTGGAAGTGTTGTTAAATTCAGACCCCCAGCATGGGTTTTCAGTATAGCGTGGATAATATTATACACCTGTTTGGGATTATCGTGGTTCTTTTCCAATAAAGACAAAAATAGTAACAAGATTCTAGTCAATATAATGTTTTCGGCTGTAGTATTATCTCTTACAGGTTGGTTATTAATTTACGCGTGTGGTAAAAATAAGAAAGGAGGTATTTACATGATTGTGATATCAATTTTAGCAGCATTATTAGCTTACACTTCTACACCCAATTTGACAGCTAAATTGTTAATATGCCCATTGATAGTTTGGTTATTTTTTGCAACTTTGTTGAATACATTCGAAGTCCAATCAAAGTAAATATTATTATTTCAAATAATGATCTTGGAAAAAAAATCCATTAATAAAAATGCAAATAACTGCTATCGATGTATTAGGAAATACAAGAGAAATATCCTCTGATAAATTAAATGTGTCCAGTTATAGCAGTATTATACCTTTCTTTTTGTGGAAAAAAATTCCAGACAAATCTTGGATAGTCTGTCCGAGATATGGGGTGGGAGGGTATGATGTACAAGTAGGCGTAACTGGCACTTGCTGGGAGGAAGAACCTCCCGAACTTGCACTTTCAAGGGAGATCCAAGAAGAAACGGGATTGGTCCTAGTGAAAGAACCCGATTTCTTAGCCGAGACTGCGAAGGGTAATCAAAAATGGCTATGGGCTGTTTGTAATACGAATAAAACAGCATCTGCCCTTGGTATTCAATCAATGAAAAATGGTCCCGATAATAGACAATCCAAGATTGGAGCTTTGGTATATACCACCCGGAAAAAATCTCTGGAGAATATGATCATCAATTCCGCTAAATGGGGTGGGTTGTTTTTTCTTCCACGAGACAGAATTATAGAACTACTCATAGTACCCACTAGTCTTGCCAAACAGTGGACTCTACCATTATCGAAAAATAAACGTCAAGAAAAACCAGTCGATATACATACTAAAAATTTAAAATTTGTAAAACCCATTGCGCCTAAAATAACAGATATTGATAGAGTTTGGCCTAGGGGGCATACGATTAAACAAAATCATAAATGGCGAACTAAATACAAGAAACGGAAGAAAAGTCCGAAAAAACATAACAGGCGACCTAGATCACCTAGGAAGAAACATAGATCACCTAGGAAGAAACATAGATCACCTAGACGACATAAATTCAACGAATGAATAATTATTCCGATAGAATAATTATCTATTTAGTTTTTCTCTTCCTGGAAGACTTTTTCTTCTTTACACTTTTCTTACGACTGGTTTTGCGTTTAGAAGGTCTGCATTTTTTAGTTTTAACGTCATACACTAAACCACGGCTTCTACACTCGGCTCTGAGTTCTTTTACAGTCTTCTTTTTGATCTTAATTTTACGAGGTTTAGCTTTAGCGCCGGTGGAAGCTCTTTTCAGAATGCTATCTATTTTACCTTGATATCCCCTTTTCTTGTCAATGATTTTGTATAACATCTGATCTCCTGTAGTTCTTGGATCGCCTTTTGGGAATGTTAACATCATCTTGAGAACATTTACATGTCGATCTTTGACCGGAAGCGTTGCGTGAGATTTATATCTTACAGCTCTACCTATAATTTGTTGAGTACCAGCGTCGTGCCACACAGGATCCAGAATAATAATGTTTCTAACCTTTTTAAGGTCTAAACCTTCTCCCCCAGCCTTTGTAACTACTAAAACTGGAAATTTATCATCGTTGAATTCTGTCGTTATCTCTGATTTAGTAGCAGCCGACAGCCCACCCCTGAACACACGAAATCCTATGTTTTCTTTTTTGAGAAACTTACTAATAGCTTTTACACCGAAATTAATCCAATTCGTAAAAATCACTGTTTTTTGTATTTTACCTTTAGAATCTCTGATCAAATCCAATGCTTTGGTTAATTTTTCACTGTAATATGTATCAATACCCGCCTTATTTACTGCTTTTCTGTAACCATGTAAAAAAGTCTTTGGATTTGGTATTAACAACCCACCCACTCTTACCCCAGAGATAGAATCTACGTAAGCTTTTTCGTATTGTTTGCTCATTGGGACTTCTACAAATTTTTCAGTCATTCTTGGGAAATCTTTACTAGCGCGACATGAAGGTACATAATCAACTCTACCTTCTAATAATTTAGCCAAACTATCCGCTACGCGTTTGGTAAACATCTTATTAACTGGAAACTGTGAAGTACCAGCTATTTCTTTTCCATACAACATATTGATTAGATTGATAAAGTCTCTAGGACTGTTAATGAATGGTGTAGCGGTAAGTAAGAGTCTTTTGTGAGCCGTGTAAGCACATTTTAATACACTCTGGGCTCTTACAGACTTGACTGAACGCAAATTATGAGATTCATCGATGATCAAAAGTGCATTCTTGCAACTGGGTCGGTTGCCTTTTTTAGCGAGGCTGTAGAATCCTTCGAAAGAATAAAACGAATATTTATTCATGTTTTTGACACCGTAGTGTTTTAGTTCGTCTTTGAAGTTATTTAACAAACTAGCTGGTCCAACAAACACTACTTTGTTTTTAGGATATTTGTCCAGATAACACTGGGAAGCAACTGTTGCAGCCAAAGTCTTGCCACAACCGGTACCGTGTACAACTAGGAGACCATCGTACAAAGAATCCTTGCGTTTGATGTAGTTAATGACTCTTTTTTGAATATCTCTAGGTTTTCTTTTACTACGAGCTATACAACTTTTCTTCCTACTCGATTTTCGTTTACGAGACCTGTTCATTTATTAAAAATGATTAAAATGCGTTTTAAATGTTAATCAAAAATGCCTCAAAACACATATTTTCTACTATTCTCGCATACTATGGTTATAGTCCCTCTAGGTATATGTTTTTGGAAGTATAAGATATCTCGAGATTATCAAGCATTACTACTGGCATTACAATTGTTATATACTGCCTGTTTTTCAGTTGTGTTTCACACGTATGACTATAGTGATGTAACAGAGGGGTTTGATCCCAAACAAAAAAATTATGACCTGTGGATGTTTCTAGATTACTTGAGTTCGAGATCTGTCTTATTTACTAATATTGCATACGCGGGAAGATTTAAAACAGAATCTTTTTATTTGGTCACGCACATGGCAATGATAATCTTCATGTTATTGGAATTGAAAGCTCCAAATGACGTTACCACTTTTATTACAATACTCATGTGTGTTCTCGTTACAATACTAAAGATACGAACACTCGGTTTATATTTTTATTATTTTTGGAAGCACACTTTGGCGTCATTCCTATTACTAGGTGTTTCACTTTTTTGTTTATTCGAGGCGTCTCAAAAATACGATTACCAATTGTTTCATTCATTCTGGCACATCCTAATCTTTAGTACTTCGGCTAGTGCTTGTGTTTTAAAACACCGATTGGATACTATTAGACCATTGGAGGTAGAACCTAGAGTATACAATAGACCCGCATCTGATTCACTGTAACAAAATGAATTTATCAGGAGAAATTTGTTAATATAAATGACTAACCAAAGTTGTCAAACAGATTTTATAGAATATACAGAATTTACCCCAATCGTCACAGCCATCCAAATCAACGATGCTAAAACTGTGGAGGAAGACTATGATGAAGACTATGATGAAGATTGTGATATTACCGACTGTTGTTGTTTGTGCCTATGGTACTTAGCAATGGGTGGTTTTGCATTAGGTATGTTGTATTACACAGGTGCATTATAAATTTTATCAAGGATAAAATTTAAAAATTTAACTAGTTTTTACAAATGCCTCGTAAAAACTGTAAAACTATGAGTAAATTACTAGCAGGATGTCTCGTAAAAACTAAACCCTCTAAATCGTGTGAAATATACTGTAATTTGTTTCTAAAATGTCAAAAGATATCTTATCCCATGTAATGACATCTACACTGCTTAATTTTATCATAATCGGCAAGCTCTAAATTTTCACGACCTACTAAAGCAGCAGACTGTGGAAAGAGGACTCCCCACTGTGTCCAGTAACAGATTAATAAGAACAATACCAAAGTGATAAGTATTGCTAATGCAAACGGCCATCTTTTATCTCTATTAATCAGTAAATTTACACTGGGAATGGCGAACCAAATACCAATCAATGCCAAATAACTAATCAATAGAGAAAGTTCCTCAGATGTTCTTGTCTTCATTTATTATGGAAAATTTTATCTAAACAAATGTTTTCATCTTGTAAAATGGAAGACGCAACAGCTAACAATGCATCGACGGGATTCCAAATCCCACGTTACGACCAATTAAGACAATCATATGACATGAAATGGTTAGAGGAAAAGGAAAAATTCCATGCTCAATTGAAAGAAAATTTTCAAGCCTTGACTGCACAATTCAGAACTGGAAGGCAAGTAATTTATGAATTATCAGAAACTCCAATGTCAGAGCAGTATATCAAAGCATTTAGAGAGTTGTTTGCAGATACAGGATACCAAGCAACTGTTGGAGAGATGGAGAGATTGGGTACTGGTGCTAAAAAATCAAGAAAACTGATTATTAGACTACCTGGTCAATTCAACGGAACTGTTTGAAGTAAAAGTGAATTTGTAAACAAAACATTAGATAATAAAATGCCTGTCTCTCGTGACCCCTATCTTGGATCTCATATTATAACTAAAAGGACAATATATAATAAAACGTGGATAATGGTAGCTGTAGTAATAGCTTACGGAATGTATTATTTGAGTTGATATTAATGCTTATTAATATCAATTATTATATCTAGAGCGTTGTTGTTTGAGGCGTTGCCAATTGTCTCCCCGTGGCTTATGCTTATTGTTATTCTTATTTTTCGGTTTTTCTTCTTGCTTACTGTCTTCTTCAACTATATCATCTATCTGAAATATTTCTTCAGTAACTGTTTCCGAACGTCGCCTTCGTCTACTAGTTGTTAATCTGCGTCGTCTCCGACGCATTCTACGGCGTGTTCTCTCATCGAGTCTCCTGTGAACTTGCATTTCCTGGTTTATATAAAAATCGTCCGATACTTGTTCTCTGGGTTCGCGGTTACCCAGAAAAGTAGTAATTGTAGTAGGATTTGGTGCGGAATTTGCATAACTGGTTTGCGAGTATTCTTCAAAAGGATTTCGGCACATGGGACAAATATTTTCCCGTAACTTGCCAATACATACAGCACAAAAACTATGCGTACAAGGTAGAAACCCGAAAGAGTCGGGGCTTTTTTCTTCGAAGCAAATATCACATTTTTGAGAACTCATTTTATTTCAGTAAATATTATTTAATTTGCGCAACGGCATCATTCAATTTTTTTAATTGCAAAATTGTTGTTTCAAATCCGAGGCAAGCATCAGTAACACTAACCCCGTAGTCCATATCTGGCCCTATGGACTGTTTGCCTTCAAAAATATTTGATTCGATCATCACACCACCAATAGAAAATGTACCATGTGCACGGATTTGAGATACAACGTAATCTACGACGTTTATTTGTTTGTGATGATCTTTGTTTGAATTACCATGAGAACAATCTATCATTATCTTAGCGCCTAGTTGTCTTTTGACACAATCTTGAAATACTGTTTCTGACATTTCAAAATTAGGCCCAGAGTCATAACTTCCTCTCAAAATCACATGAGTACATGGGTTGCCGGTAGTTTTTACAAGACATATATCACCCCTCGTATTAACACCTGGAAATGCGTGGGGATTTCTGGCCATGATAGAAGCATCTATTGCTACTTTACAATTACCAGCAGAATTATTCTTGAATCCAATGGGGCATGATAATCCAGATGCAAGTTGTCTATGAGTTTGGCTCTCCGTGGTACGAGCACCTACCGCTCCCCACGCGATCAAATCTGAGTAATATTGTGGTAAAATAGTATCTAAAAATTCAGTCCCGGGTGTTATCCCGGTGTCTAGAATATCCAATAAAATTTTCCTCGCCATGTTAAGACCTTTTTGTAAATTACAACTACCATCCAGATCTGGGTCGTAAATCAATCCTTTCCATCCTAGAACCGTTCTAGGCTTTTCGAAATAAGCTCTCATTATAATTAACAGGTTAGGAAACCTATTTTTTACAGAACTAAGTCTTCTAGCGTATTCTATGGCAGCTTTTGGATCGTGAATACTACACGGTCCAACTATTACAATTAATTTATTAGATATCACTCCCTCCATTATGTTTTTAATCTCCTCCCTAGTTCTCGATACTAACATGTTTGTCTTCATAGACGACATGAATTTAGCAAGAAATGTTTCGGGCGTTTGCAAGGTATGGGACGAATCCCAATCAATGTTCAAATCCATATTTTATCTTGGTATTTTCTGTCTAAATTGTATATGCTTATAATAAATGGCACAACATGTTATTTCATTACGAAGACCTAGGATAGGATTTATTATAGGTAAAGATTGTGAAGATCTTGTGAAAAAGAAAACATTGAAAAAATTATCATATGTTCCCGATGATTATCGTTGTGATGGTGAAAACATAGATGTAGATGTTGCTATTCCTTTTTGGATTAGTAGACATTATGATGTAGACATAGACATTATAGATACTGTTGAGGGGGATTTGTCTGAAAAAAGATTGAAGTCAAATGATCTTAATTTCTGTATCGGATTTGATGTTATTACGGGGGATTGGTTTAAGCATTATGATGCGACTTTACCAACACTGGCTAGAAAAATCTTTAAAAGATCAAAACAAAACAAGATTTATCCACCGTGGAAATTACAAGACTTTGTTTATAAAAAAGGGCCTTATTTGAAGAAATTCGAAAAGGCTGGGATTCCAATTGCACCTACTATGTTGATACGTTCCACTGGTAAATTTGATCTAGCAAGATCCAAAAGAATACTGAATCGAATTAAGAAACAAGGTTGGGGTGATTTTATAAGTAAACCCGAGATGGGAGCGGGCAGCGTTGGTTTCCAGAAATTCGACGCGGACAAAGTTACTCCCGCTGAATTTTTAAAATATTTGAAGAAGTATTATAAAGATTTTCCCGGATTTATATTACAACAAGCCATGAAGGGATTCTATAAGTTCTGGGAAATTAGAATTTGGTGGTACAATGGTAAGTTTGCGTATGCTATAGCTAACAAAGCCAAGGTTGTGACCGGAACGAAAGAAAAAATCTCCAAGAGACCACCCAAAGCTATTATTGATCAATGTAGAAAGATTGGAAAGCGTATATTTCCTCTATTGCCTAAATTAAAAGGAAAGGATGGAAAAGATCACCCACCTGTTATGATTAGAACAGATTTTGGATGCTGTCAGGGAAATTCAATGGATAAAACTAAGTATTTCCTTAACGAATTTGAATTACAAGCAGCAAATTATTTTGCTAGACATACCCCATTTCCAGTTGTTGAAAAAGGATCGAAAGCGTTTGTTAAAACTTTTGAGGAAATGACAGGAGAAAAACTACGTAAATTGTGTTAAAAATGATTTTTTCTCGCCTATAGTAGAAAAAATCGAAGATGAGTCATAAAGTATCTGAGCTCGAATTACAAAGAATAATTAAAGACGAAACAGACGTCAAAAAACCAGATAAGAAAAACTGTTGTAAAAAAATTTCTGAAGAAGCCGAAGAATTATATCAACAAATTAATAACATTAACGTGTATAATGCTGCAAGATGTATTATTGGCTAGGAACACCCACGATCTTTCAGACATTGATTGATACATCCTGGTTTGTCCCAGAAGTTAAGCGCACACGCGAAGTTTTTACAATGACTGGTTTGTTTTTTACAACAATTTGTCTTACAATCATTATATGATGGATTATCACACTTCGCACCACCAATTAAATTATAAATATCATCGTCAGCTTCGGGACACTGATTTGTAACTTCGGTTAATCCGGATGGACATGCCCATGCGTCCTGTGGGATATACTGTCGCAGTGTACGATCGTTGAAATACTTGTTCCATGTATCACATAATTCTTTT